>VYKR01000075.1_pt1 | contig 34557 bp, 31 predicted proteins | sample 5109561 | NCBI WGS metagenome assembly VYKR01 (sample SAMN12291799, study PRJNA351875) | freshwater metagenome | isolation source: freshwater lake | place: USA: Michigan, Ford Lake | collected 2015-08-15
AACCCATGACCGGGACATAAATGCGGCGATAAATATCAGAAATGAAGCCTTACGGATATTATCGTTAGGAAAAGCGCGATACTGCCTATAGAGGGGATGTAAGACCAAAAGCTGGGCGTAAGTCCGTCTTGAGGCAATCCCCCGTGAAATAGGAAGCTCTCAACGACCTTGAGAGTAGTTCACCGGTAAAATTGGGAACTATAGAGATGAAACCCGAAAGGGTGAATCAAGTCCTTGTTTAGAGGGAAACCCCTGATAAATTTCAGATTGCGTTGGAGGCAAAAATGAGAGCAATTTCCGAGCATCCAGTCAAAGGGGACTATTATCGGGCATCTTTTGCCATTGTTGTTCTTGGCAGCCGAGCTAGGTAGGGAGTTATGAGCGAAATATTGCTGGTAGAAGACAGCCAAACGCAACGGGAACTGATCTGTGATCTACTCCGCAATAGCGGCATCAAGGTCACGATCGCCACGGATGGGGTAGAAGCCCTCGAACATATTCAGAGACTCAATCCCGATCTCGTCGTTCTCGATATCGTCATGCCCCGCATGAATGGTTATGAGGTGTGTCGTCGTCTCAAGTCGGATCCAAAAACCAAAAATGTCCCGGTGGTCATTTGTTCCTTGAAAGGGGAAGTCTTTGATCGCTATTGGGCCATGAAAATCGGAGCCGATGCCTACATTGTCAAGCCCTTTGAACCGATTGAGTTCATTTATACCATTAAACAACTGTTGCGCCGATAAAATTGCCCTCACCAGAGACAGTGTATCTATGGTATAGGTCAAGACAGCTAAAAACGCCGCCCGAATTATTAGTTGCAAGAGAACTAAACTCATGCTTAACAACGCCGATTTTTTTACTGGTAACGCTCAAGATATCGCCCCCGACAATCAGGAATTAGAAACTCCCGTCGGTGAACTGTACTTGCGATTTTATCTACCCTCTCAGGAGGAGTTTGCCCTTAGTGCCGTGAGCATTGGCGAGGTAATACAGCAACCACTTGATCGGATTACCCCCATTCCCAATGCTTCACCCTTGCTTCTCGGCACGATCAATCTCCGGGGTCAGGTGATCTGGGTGGCGGATCTCGGGCAATTTTTGGGGGATAGCAGCCGCTTAAACACCGATCGAGCCGAAATTCCCATAATTGCAATCAAAGAAGAGGAAACGCTCCTCGGTTTAGCGGTGGAACGTTTGGGAGATATGGAATGGCTCGACCCAGATAAACTAGGTAGTGCCGCCAGTATTCCCGCTCAGATCGCCCCCTATGTGCAGGGGGAGTGGATTCTGGGCCAAGAATCAAAAAAAACCTTAGGACTACTCGATCATCTGGCCATACTCCGTTCTGCCCGTTGGGCGGCTTAAAACCTGAAAAAAATAGCAGAATAGGATTTATAGGAATTCTTTCTTGAAACTACTAACTACTTCATTTAACTTTACTAGGGGAGGGGCAAATGCCGTCAGGGACAGAATACGCAAAACTCTATAGAAAGGCTAACACCGCCTATTGCCAGGGCAACCTTGAGGATGCCGCCGTCATTGTCAAAGAGATGATCAGCAAGTATCCCGAGGATGCCAATGTCATGCTTTTACAGGGTCACATTCATCTAGGACTACAACAATACAGATTGGCGGAGGAACGTTACGAAAAAGTGCTGCAATTGGCTAAAAATTCTCCCAATAATTCCGATCTAGTCGATTATGCCCAGCGTGGTCTCGATCAGATTCGGCAATTGCGTTTTGAAGCCGAGGAGGGAGATTTTACGATCGCTGCTACGGAAAGCATTGCCTACAGCGAGGCAGCGTTCGATCTAGGTCAAGGTTTTAACCATTCTCGCTCTAGGAAGTCGCAAGGGGCTGACCCCGATGGACAAAATAAAGGGCTGGATTGGAATGGTAGTCTTTTCAATGAGGAGGATCCCAGCGAGCCTACGGTAAGTAAAGTCCATTCCTATGACGATGATTTTGAGGAATCGGAGGAAACCGCCTTTAGTTCCCTTACCCTGCCGGGCCCTGGCTCTCACAGTTCCCAGTGGTCTAGCGATTCGGCGGAGGGGGAAGCCCCTTTCCCCTTTTTAGAAGCGGCGGAGATTGACTCGCTGGAGGAAGGGTGGGACGGTGAGTTAGGGTCAACGGGAGAAGCCACTTTTATGGTTTCCTCTGATCTGAGGGGAAATCCCCTCACCGGTAGAGATCAGGAGTTATCCTATAGGGATACCCTAGAAGAAAGCACTTTTGCCATTGACCTGGAATCGACCCACCCACAAGGGGCAAAAACTGGCCTTAATCAGGGCAGAGTCACTCAAAAAAGAGACGAGGAAGACGAAACCGGAGATTTTGGGGAACCAGAACTCAATGATGAGGATTTAGACGGTTTTTCCCCACTGGCTCTGACGGATACGGTTCAAGGACTGGGGGACTGGGAGCTATTTACCAGTTCGGGGGGGGAAGCTTTAAGTGGTGGTTTTCTCCCCGAACCCGGTGCGCGCCTTAATGCCAGTTCTGGTGTGGGAGAGCCTAGTTTTAATCCTTCTAGTCTAAAAATCCCCAATGACAAAAGAGATAGTCATCTTAACCATGCTTCCGAGCGCTTGCTCAAGCCAGTGGTGGAAGTCAATCCGGGCAAATTAGGCTTTTTTGTCAACGCTTCTTTAGGCAAAAAGCAACTAATTTTAGCGGCTTTAGCGGGTATTACCCCGGTGGTGTTAATTTTTGCCGTTAGCACCACCTCTTGGCTTTCTGCAAAAGTTGCCCCCAAACCAGCCCCAATACCACCAGCACCAGCCAGCCTTTCTCCTTGGAGTCAACCGAAACCAGCAATGATGTTATTAACTGGATTGGGAACCTTTGCCCTGACTTGGCTAGGTTTACAGTTGCTAATTAGTCAGATTAAGCGCAGTCTCAACGATCTGCAAAGCCAATTCGATCATCTCTCGGAAGGTAATTTTAACGCTAAAGCGACGATCTACTCGGAAGATGAATTCGGTCAACTGGCCAATCGTTTCAATCAGATGGCTCGGGTGGTGGTAATTACCACCACGGAAGCCCAACGTCGCGCCGCCGAAACGGAACGGGAACGGGAAGACTTACAACGGCAAGTGATTCGACTTCTCGATGATGTGGAAGGAGCGGCTCGGGGAGATCTGACCGTGGAAGCGGAGGTAAGCGCCGATGTTTTAGGGGCGGTGGCCGATGCTTTTAATTTGACGATCCAAAACCTGCGCGAAATTGTCCGACAGGTGAAAAAAGCGGCAAAACAGGTGAATCAAGGCAGTACCAATAGTGAATCTTTCGCCCGCAATCAGTCTAGCGATGCCCTGCGGATGGCGGAGGAATTGGCCGTCACCCTTAATTCGGTACAGATGATGACCGACTCAATTCAACGGGTGGCAGAAAACGCCAGAGAAGCCGAAGAAGTCGCCCGCACTTCCTCGATTACCGCCCTGAAGGGGGGCGATTCCGTGGAAAGAACCGTGGCGGGAATTCTGCAAATCCGCGAGACCGTATCAGAAACGGCGCGAAAAGTGAAGCGTTTGGCGGAAGCTTCCCAGGAAATCTCGAAAATTGTCGCGGTAGTCTCTCAGATTGCCTCGCGGACCAATTTATTGGCTCTTAATGCCTCGATTCAAGCGGCGCGAGCAGGAGAGGCGGGCCGCGGTTTTGCGGTTGTGGCCGATGAGGTGCGTCAGTTGGCCGATAGAGCCGCTAAATCTCTTAAGGAAATTGAACAGATCGTTTTACATATCCAATCGGAAACGGGTTCGGTAATGATGGCGATGGAGGAAGGGATTCAACAGGTTATCGATGTCACCGAGCGCTCGGAACAGGCGAAGAAGTCCCTAGAAGATATTATCCAAGTTTCTAACCGCATCGATACGCTGGTGCGATCGATTACCGCCGATACGGTTAAACAACGGGAAAATTCCCTCAATGTCGCCCAAGTTATGCAGTCGGTGGAGTTAACCGCTCAGGAAACTTCCCAAGAATCCCAACGGGTGGCGGGTTCTCTGCAAAAATTGGTGAGTATCTCCCGGGAGCTTCTTTCTTCGGTAGAACGGTTTAAGGTAGACTCGGAAGATGATCGATAATCGGTGAGCGGTAATCGGTGGGTTATTGATTAGCCGCTATCCCTCAAGATTGACCGCTAGAGTGAGTAAAGTTATGCCTAAACTTAGTCTCTGCATGATTGTCAAAAATGAAGCCGAAAATCTCCGGCGCTGTTTGGATAGCGTTAAAGGGGTGGTGGATGAGATGATCGTTATGGATACGGGTTCGACCGATGATACGATTGCTATTGCTAAAAGTTACGGTGCTATAGTTCCTAGCTACGATTGGCGTGGTAATTTTTCCGATGCCAGAAATGAGGCTTTAAAATATGTTACTGGTGATTGGATTTTAGTTCTTGATGCCGATGAGGAATTAAATCCAGCTATCGTACCGAAAATGCGTCGGGCCATGGAAAAAGAGGAAAATTTAGTGATTAATTTAATCCGCCATGAAATCGGAGCCATACAATCACCTTATTCTCTAATTTCGCGGCTATTTCGCCGACATCCTCAAGTCACTTTTACCCGTCCCTATCACTCAATTATTGATGATAATGTGGCTATTTTATTAAAAAAAGAGCCTAATTGGAAAATAGTTGAACTGCCAGAAATTGCGATCTTTCACTACGGTTACACCGTGGATAAAATAGCCAGCTTAGATAAGTTTGAACGGGCAAGAAAAGCGATGGAGGGTTTTTATCAGCAACATCCTCACGATCCCTATGTGTGTAGTAAATTGGGAGGGTTATATCTTAAGATTGGCAGGGATAAAGAGGGTTTTAAGCTGCTCAAACACGGTTTAAAATGCCATGGCTCTAATCCGCATATTTTATACGAGTTATATTATCATCTCGCTAATTATTATTATTCGGTGGAGGAATTTAAGCAATCAGGCGATCATTTTGTTAAAGCGATTAAGCAGCCAATTTTAGATAAATTAAAACTGGGTGCTTATAATAATTTTGGTGGGTTATTATACGAAGCAGAAAACTACGAAGCTGCCTTATCTGTCTTTGAGAAAACCGTAGAAATTGATCCTAGCTATGCCGATGGTTACTATAATTTAGGACTGGTTCTCAAACAACTGCACCGGCTACCAGAATCGATTAAAGCTTATAAAAAAGCTCTCAAGTTAAACCCAGATAATCCCACTATTTACCAAAATCTAGGGGTGGCTTATATAGTTTTCGGTAGTTATAATGAGGCGATCGAGATTTGGCAAAAAGGCCTACAATTATTGAAAGATCAGGGTAATGTCTCTCGCGCTGAAATGCTGCAAGAAACCCTAGAAGCTCTGGGAGCAAGTGTATTGAGGGATGAACAGTAACTGTTCACCGTTGTGGGCAAGATTGGGAGCAGCCACTGTACTAAAATTGCCAAGAGGCAGTTTAAATGCAGTACATCTGATTGCTAAAACCCTGTCTAGTCAACTCCTGTGAGGATTTTTCCGAATTAATTCTTAATAGGATTATCGAGGAGTTAGACGCTGAAGACTCAGGGGTTTTGATAGAAATTAAGTAGGTGGGTGGAATTAAATATAAAATGAACGTAGATTGGGTTGAAGCATGAAACCCAACGCCCGATTATGTTACGCTACCGCTAACCCATCCTACAAATAATTGTGCCTACCTACTTATCAAGAGATATAGCAATTCCCATAGTTGTGAGGTACAGAGTCTTAGGTTTTGAGGAGTCAGGAGTCAGGAGTTAAGATTTTGGTGTACCTCATGAGATTGGGAAACGCTATAATTGCTCACCGTGTAATTGACCTTGACAAGAAATGCTATAATTTCCTAGCAAGGGTGGAAATTAATCCCTCTCGGTGTTGCCGTCGCACAATTTTGTCGGTTGCTGGTTCTCGTCAGCTTGTTTGTCAAATATACCAATTCCAGTTTGAATCGCTGCCGTTATGTCAAGATTCAATATTTCTGGCTGCAACGGAACTGGAAAATCAAATAATCTATTTCTTCAAATCTTCTTACCTTGGACAAAAATAATGAAATTCGAGGAAATCCGGCTCTTCGGTTTATGTTATGCAATGAACGGGGGTTATAGAGGATGTAACCCTTGTATAGAAAGGCATTTAGCGATTTTTGTCAATTATTTTTGTCTAGAGCGAACTAATCAATAGCCGGAAATCCAAGAGATTCTTAATGGGCAACTGCTCAAGCTTGAGAATCGCTGTCTCAATGACACAGAACAATTATTATTGCGAGGACTTTGGCAGAAAAAGAACTATCAAGAAATTGCCCAAGAAAATGGTTATAGTAGCAGCTATCTTGCCAATGTAGTTGCCCCAGGACTCTATGATAGAGTATCGCAACTGATCGGAGAAACGATCAATAAAAAAAATTTTTTATCTAGACTACAATCTCATTTTACCAACTCCACATCGCTTCAGTATTGCGGTAATGAATATCCCCAGAATGAGCGTCCAGAATACCCCGATGCTCCTGTTCCCTATAATTCTTATTATTATCTAAAACGAACAAAACTTGAAGCAAAAATTATCGAGGAGATCGGCCAATCTGGGGCGTTAGTACGCATTAAAGCTCCCAAAAAATGGGGAAAAACCTCTTTATTATTAACAATTTTAGAGGCTTGTCAACAACGATTCGGTTATCAAATTGTTAGGTTAGATTGACAAAAAGCAGACCAAGACATCATCGCAGATTTTAACAAGTTCTTACGCTGGATTTGCCGTAATTGCGCTCGGCAGTTGAATTTAGAAGCCAAATTAGATGATTATTGGGATGAAGATATAGGAATTAAAATGAGTTGGACAATTTATTTTGAAGAGTATATTTTACGAGAGATAAAACAGCCACTGGTATTGGCTTTGGATGAAGTGCATCGAGTCTTTGAACATCCGAAAGTAGCGGAAGATTTTTTACCTTTAATCAGAGCTTGTTATGAAGAATCTAAGCGATCTCCCCTGTGGCAGAAATTACGTTTAATTATTGTTCAATCCACAGAATCTTATGTTTCTCTGCGATTAGAACAGTCTCCTTTTAATGTGGGATTACCCATAGAGTTACAGGGTTTTGATCAAGAACAAGTGGCAGAATTGGCAAAAAAATATCAATTAAATGAATTAGCAACCAACGAAATTCAACAGTTGATCGACTTAGTGGGGGGACATCCTGCCTTGATTCATTTAGCGATTTATCATCTTAGCCAAGAGCGAATCACGATGCAAGATTTAATCAAATCAGCAACTACATTAACGGGGATTTATTCCTCTCATTTACAGCTGCACTGGGTCACTTTACAAAAACAACCCGAACTGGCCGATGTTTTTCAACAGATTTGTCAAGGGAATCAACCAATGATAGTTAATCCAAATATTGCTTATAAACTTAATAGTATGGGTTTAATTAAACTCAGAGAAAATAAAGCAATTGTCAGTTGTCAGTTGTATCAAAAATACTTTATAATTCAATATACTGGTTCGGTATAAATAAATTTTTGAACTATGGTTTTAAGATAGCGATCGCTCAAGCCAATCATTATTAAATATCGTCTGATAAATTCGATTATGAACGTCCATTTTCCCATGGCGTTTTACCACTAATCCAGATAAAAACAACTCAGGTAAATAGGGATTGTCATCAATCTGTATTGGTTCTTGATGGAGGATTTGTCGATACAAGGTTAATAAATGGGGTCGGTTTGGACTTTGAAGAAGGCGATCTTGAATGGTTTTTAAATGTTCGGGTTGATCTTGCATCTCCCAATCTTGAATAATTTTTTCTGCTACTAAGTTGGCCAACCATTGTTCTTCTTGATTAGAGGGGATTGGTTGCTCACTATCCCGCATCAGTTGACAGAGTTTTTGAGTTAAGAAAGGTTGTCCTCCCGTCCAGCTTAAGACTTGTTTGAGCATGGTCTGAAGATTGCTGACTTTTTCTGTTAACCCATATAATAAAGGTTGGGCTTCGTGTTCTTTAAAACTTGCTAATTCAATAGCGTTACCAATATTAAAAGGTGTTTTCTGGGGGTCAGTAATTAAAGCTGAAGGTGTGGCAGCACCAAAAAAGGCGAAAGTTAGCTCTTGAGATTGAGGTTGAATCGCTCTCTGGTTATAAAAAGAACGAATTAAAGCAAAAAAGTCAGAGACATCAAAATTTAACCCTAGAATGCTATCAATTTCATCAATAAATATCACAGTCGATTGTTTAGATTGCCGCTGATTAAAATCGTCATTAACTAGAAGAAACTCTTCCATAAATTCTCCTAATCGTTGTACAGGAGGCAGGTCTAATTGTTCACTCCACCAAGCTTTAAAAGTTTTCAATTGTTTGATTAATCCAAAACTGCGGAGCAGATCAACTGCTAATCCTTTATACCATTGTTCGGGGGTAATATTATCTGTTCCTAGCCGAGTTAAGTCAATTACTGCACATCTAATTCCCTCCTTTTGTAATTGGCTCATCATCCGTACCATTAAGCTAGATTTTCCCATTTGACGTGCATTTAAAACATAGCAAAATAGACCTTGTTTGAGAGCTTTATAAAAATTGCGATCGGCTTGTCGAACCACATAATTCGGCGCATCCATCGGTAAACTTCCCCCCACTTGATAGACAAATTGGGGGGGGTGTTCAGCACTTTTAAGTAGGTCATTTTCAAAGATAAGTTCTGCTTGAGTTGCTTTCAGTACCTCTAAAGTATTTGTGAGTTCTTTAGTGCGTTCTTGCACTCTTTGTTCTAAGGTTTGATAGAGTCTGGAGTTATCAATAGAGATAGCCGCTTGAGCTGCTAGAATATTTAATAGTTCAACTCTTTCTGAGGTAAATGCGCTGGTTGTTAAATTATTTTCTAAATAAACAATTCCTTTTAATTGACCTTGATTGAGTAAAGGAGTACAAAGAATGGATTTAGTTTTTTTAGCCACAATATAATAATCATTGGTAAATTGACCTGATGAAGTGGCATCGTTTAAAACGATAGTTTCTTTTGTCCGAGCGACATAATTAATAATGCTAGTGGGTAAAATGGGAATTGAGTTATTATGGTCGATAGATTCTATGGGAATTGACTCTAGGATATTAACCGTTCCCTTATCAATTGTTCCTTGAGCTTCAATGACCCAATTTCCTTGCTGTTCTAAAATCAGACAACCTTTCTGCGCTCCTGCATTTTCAATGACAATTTTCATTAAGTTTTGCAGAAGATTTTCTAGTTTAATTTCTCCAGAAATTGCTTGCGAGGCTTTGAGAATAGTGGTTAAATCAAGAACTGCTCCACCATTACCAGTAGCTGAAATAGTGGTACTCAGTCCTTTAGATTTGTTTTGATTGCTGATGCCTAATAAATATTGAGGGTATTCTTCTTCTAATTGTTTAACTTTGGCTTTTGCGCCCCAACGAGTGTAACAATGATAGGCATTTCTTAAATAAAATTTCCCGATTTCTTCTCTACCTAAAGTAAAATAAAATTCAGAGGCACGTTCATAAGCTAAAGCCTCTTCATGGATAAATTCGTATTTTTTTGCTCCTTGAATTGCTTTTTCATAAAATTCTTGAGCTTTCCAGTTTTGACCTAAGACTCTGGCCTTTTCTGCCTCGACTAGATCACATTTATGTTGAAAGTTTTCAGGACAGTGACTAGCATAATTCTTCAGGTGGTTTAAATTTCTATTAATTTGTTTGAATAATTCTTTTTGTTGGTCTCTATTACAACTAGGATAATAGGCAAGATGAGAAAGGGAGAAGAAAAAAGTATGGTGTGGTTTCCAGATATGTCCAACAATTGCGATAACATATTTATCTGCATACTGACTATTATTTAAAGCATTGACCCAATTTTTAAAAAAATAATTAATAAACATTTTGCCAAAATAGTGAATAAACAACAACCATTGATGATTATTTTGGGTAAAATCTTCTATATACTGTGCTTCTTGATCTTGGGATTTACCAATTAAAAGAAGATATTTAGGTTGATCAATACAAATTAAATTAACAACTATATTGCTGCATATTTCTGTATAATTACGAGAATAATCAAGGTTAAGAGATTGAATTAATTGGCTACATTTGTAATAATCTTGCTCTAACTCTTCTAAATTACATCCTCCGAAAAATTTGATTAAGCAATAATCTAAAGCCAGATAAGAAACGTATTCATTATGCCCCACATTGACAAGTTTTTGTAAACTATTCAGTAATTGTTCTAAGATTATTTTTTGATTAATATGCTCTTTCCAATACATGATAAAACCATAATACTCATGAATAATAAAAGGCTCTATCCTATTAATATTATCTTGTTCTAAGAGTGCCATAGATAGTTGTCCAAACTGATAACCAAAATCAAAGTCTTCTACAATTCCACATAAAAGCACTCCATAGAGACTATAAGTAGCGGCGGCCTGAGGAGGATTGTTATAATTAAGGCAAAAATTAAGCTGAATTAATACAACTTCAACAAATAATGCAAAATTTGTTGTCGCTAAAGCAGTTGTAACCTTTTGCATTACTGAAATAGCGGCAAGCTTATAAGGATCGGTCATTTTCGGTAAGTCAACTAAGTCTTCAACTTTTTTATCTTGTAATAGTAATTTCAAGGATTTGGTTTGTTGCTTAATTTTATTTTTGATTTTTCTCTCAGTGACACCTTTTTGATTTTGGTCAATCTTGATTCCCAATTGTTCTAAAGCAATAAGTGCGACATTAATAGCTATATCTGGCCGAAATTGAGCGTAATAGGACAAGATTTCTAGTTCATAAATTTTGACTCTATCAAGAATGTTAGTCACTTTTTCTAAAACATCTGTAGATAGCTCTTTCATGCGCTCCCACTGTGTATTCTGGTAGAGAGTTTCTAACAATTCTATCTTAATTTCTAACGTTAACTGATATTGATTTTTCCAGCTATTATTCCCTAACAACGCTAAACTTTCTTCTAAAAATATTAAGGCAACTCCATAAGCAGTTGAAGCTTTTGCTTTTTTCGATGCTTGAAGATTTAATTGAGCTAACTCATTTTTTTCTGATTGTTTAGTGATTAAAGTAGCTCCCTTATTAAAGTGATTAACAATATCAAAAAGGTGATTGTGTAAATCATCTTCTTGAACATTTTTGAGGAGGAGACGGCCAATCTCTAGATGAACTTCTCTTTTTTCTTCCTCTGATATAAGAGAATAAGAAGCTTGTTGTACTCGATCATGTAAAAATTTATAACAGACAGATAAAGAATTTTCAGCACGGTTGTTTGATAATTCTTCTAAATCTAACAGCAAAGGAACTTTATAGTTATTGTCTAGGGGAATAATCAAACCCATATCAAGAGCAGACTGTAATTCTCTAGCCGTGATAATTTGAGATTTCTGGTTGAGCAGAGCCAGAATTTTTAAGTTAAATTCATGGCCAATACAAGCAGCTAATTTGATAACCTGTTGAGTTTTATCATCTATTTTTTTGATTTTATTGACCATCAATTCAATGACGTTATCAGTGATAGAGACCTTTTCAATTTGTTTTATATCCCATTGCCAATAACCTTGGGGATTATCTTCTGAGTTTAAAAAAGATTGACCGATGTTAAGTCTTAATAACTTTTCTTGGTATAAAGAATAGAGAAGTTGACTGAGGAAAAAAGGATTTCCGTTGGTTTTTTTGAAAACTAATTGAGCTAAGGGTTTTGTCAATTCTGTTGAACAAATCAGGGTATCAGCAATTAATTGATTAACATGATTTATTTTTAGGGGTTTAAGGATAATTTGGTTAATTGTGACTTTTGCTTGCTGAATTTTTTCTAAGGTGCGTCTTAGTGGATGAGTTGAACTGACTTCATTATCTCGATAAGCCCCTATCAAGAGACAATATTGAAGCTCTGGATCTGAAATTAATTGTTCAATTAAATTCAAAGAAGGTAAATCTGCCCATTGTAAATCATCAATAAAAATAACTAATGGATGCTCTTTTGTTAAAAAGACATTCATAAATCTTTTAAAGACTCTATGAAATCGATTTTGATTTTCAGTTTTACTAAGTATTTCAACGGGATGCTGTTGCCCAATGATTTTGGCAACTTCGGGGATTATATCAATAATAATTTTTCCATTACCATCTAAAGCTTCTAACAATTTTGTTTTCCAGTTTTGTAGAATAACTTCCGGTTCACTCAAAACTGTATATATTAAGTCTTGAAAAGCTTTAGCAATGGCTGAATAAGGTATGTCTCCCTGTAATTGCTCAAATTTACCCCGAATAAACTGGCCTTTTTGTTCTGTAATCGGTTTGTGAATTTCACTGACTAAAGCAGTCTTGCCAATACCTGAATAACCGGAAATGAGAATTATTTCTTTTGTTCCCTGAATAACTCGCTCAAATGTTGTCAACAGTTGAGTAATTTCTTGTTCTCGACCATAAAGTTTTTGGGGAATCTGAAACTTTTCAAAAATATCCAGTTTTCCGAGAGAAAAGGGCAATATTTGTCCTTGAGACTGTAATTGGTTCAAGCAGGTTTCTAAATCTGCTTTGATTCCCCAAGCACTTTGATATCTTTCTTCTGGGGTTTTCGCTAATAATTTGATAACTATATTAGAAATTGCTAAGGGAATATCTGAGGTGATTTCATGAGGGGGTAAGGGATGTTGTGCGATATGACAATGAACTAACTCCATCGGATCAGTTGTTTCAAATGGACGTTTATTAGTTAAAAGTTCATAAAAAGTTACCCCCAGACTATAAAAATCACTCCGATAATCGAGTTTTCGATTCATTCTTCCAGTTTGTTCTGGGGCAATATAAGCTAATGTTCCTTCTAATTGATAGGGAGAACAAAAGGTTTGAATTTCTTGAGATAAATGGGTAGCAATTCCAAAATCAATAATTTTAAGTTTTTGAGTTTGCCGATTATAAACAATGTTAGATGGATTAATATCTTTGTGAATAATATTAGCGTTATGAATGGCCGCTAATCCCTCTGTTATCTGAATGGCAATGATTAAAAATTCTTCTGGGCTTAATTGACTTTGAGATAATAATAAATCTAAAGATTGCCCCCCAAAATCTTCCAAAAACATGACTAAACTATTCTCATGTCTTTGTAAATCATAGGACTTAATGGTACTATCTACCTTGAGAGAGGAAGTAATTTCATATTCCTGTTTGTAGCGTGTAAGGTCTGAAACACTTGGATAATTTTCTTTAAGAATTTTCAGAATAGTAGGTTGATTATCTGGCTGTGTAGTTCCTCGATAAACCAACGTTTTGTTACTTTCATATATTTTTTCAAGGATCTGATAGTTAGTCATCATAATATTTTAACCCAGTAAGCCATAGTATAAGCCCATGTTTAAAGTTTAACACTTATTCTATGGCTAGGCCAGGTCTTGTGATGGGTATTTAATTAGGTACAAGTTGTTGGAAGATAAGGAACTGGTGGAAATGGATCCGTAATTACTTGGTTTGGATCACTCATATTTACGGGGCTTTTTAACCATTTTTCCAGTTCTTCCGGGGGATTATGTAAATCAATATTCTCGGCACTGGGTTTAGGAGGATAGGGCAGTACCATGATAAAGTAAGGTCCTTCTTGTTCAACAGAAGGTTGAGGAATTTCTTGGAGACTCCCTTCAAAGGTATCCCATTTGACTTGAATGAGATAATAATCGATTTCTTCCTGATCAAAAATTGCTCCAAAACTATTATCGGGAAACCAAGGTTCTAACAAATCTCCTTTTTTTCCTGTCAGTAAATGTACCATATCTATATAAGTCGGACTTTGGCGTTCAAAATCATTGCTCTTGAAGTCGAGAAATATCTGCCGTATTTGTCGAGCCTTTTCATGTTCTAGCCAAGAAATAGCTACGAGTTGAGACAATTTTTTGCACTGTTTGATGATTCGATTATAATAGCTATGTGTAGTCTTTACCCCATCTGAATCTGACGCACGGGAAGCTTTAAAAGCTTTATTGGTATCGGTACTAACAACAAAGCTGTTTAATTGCTTGATACTTTGAGATGTAATCATGAGCAGAAACTCCTTTGATTTGAAGATTTGTGGAAAAAATAGAGACGCTAAATGATGGCTAAACTCTGTAAAAAAAATTTCGTTAAGAGGCTAAACCATAAAATCGTTGAGGATTTTCCCAAACGATTTTTTTAACGATCTCCTGAGATAAGTTGTCTTCAAGTCCTATAACTTTTTCTACCCCATCAGCCTGATGATCCATGTGAGGATAATCAGACCCAAAGATTAAGTTATCAGAACCGATAAAATCAATGACCTGAGCCAAACAGGGTTCAGAGGGTTCCACTGCAATGTAACACTGACGGCGAAAATACTCCGATGGTAATAATTTTACCCGATCTTGGACTTCCCAATGTAAATTTTTGTATTCTTCATCAAGCTTCCATAACCAATAGGGAAGCCAACCACACCCGGACTCTAGAAACGCCACCCTCAGCCTCCGATGACGTTCTAACACCCCCCCTTCAATTAAGGCTAACAGTGCCATCATTTGTTCCATCGGGTGAGAACAAGCATGAAGCGCAAACCGACTATTAAATCGCTCTGCGCCAGTGGTGGGTAAGCGGCTATGAGTGCCTTCATGAATTCCTACAGCCATGTCCAAATCCTCGCAGGCCGCCCAAAAGGGTTCATAGGCTGGATCGCTCAAAATTCTGCCTTTAACGGGGTTAGGGCGCAAAAAAACCGCTTTCCAGCCCACGTTTGCGCTGCGGTGTAGCTCTTTGACCATATCTTCGGGATCATGTTGATTGACTGCGGCGACTCCTTTCAGTCTAGCGGGGTCATAGCTACAATATTCTTCTGATAACCATCTATTATAGGCACGGACAAAAGCCCCCATCACTTCGGCGGGTAGGCTATCAATGGCAAATAACCACAGTCCATAGGTAGGATAAATAAAGGCCCTATCTACCCCCATTTGTACCATTGCTTGAACATGGGACTCTGGGTTATAGCGATTGAGATAAGCGTGGGGATGAGCTTGCCTCATCTGCTTATTCCCTTCTGCTTGGACTTGTGGGGAGATTTTTTGACTAATCGGTTCTCCTTTGATTTTCATGTCAGCAGAAGGAGCAAATTCCCTAAATTTAGGTTCTAGGTATTGGCCCCACATTGCGGGGGGTTCAATGACATGGGAATCAGCATCAATAATTTTGTACCCGTTGAGCATAGCGATTTTTTGGCAATTTTCTAGCTAAATTATATTTGATTGGGAAAAAGCGATCGCTTTTTTGCTGCCTTCTTTTCATCCCCTAAAACTCCCTGGATTGATTGGGTTAAACTTGATACAACACTTTATTAAACTTAACGAATGGAAGCGATTGAATTTAAAATGATTCTTCATCATGGCACAGTTGTCATTCCCCCTGAATATTCCTCTAAGTGGGAAGGTAAGGCGATTCGTGTGATACTTTGCGGGGTGAAGTCATTCGCTTGATTTCTGCTCGTCGTGCTACAAAACAAGAGAGAAAAACTTATGAGAAAGGAATATGATTTTTCTAAAGGAAAACGAGGGGCGCTCATTTCCTCTACGGGAAAAACACGCATTACCATTTATCTAGATGATGAGATTCTAGCTTATTTTCGAGAACAGGCTGAAACCGCAGGAATGGGTTATCAAACCCTAATTAATGAGGCTTTAAAACAATATATCCAATCTCCTTCTGAGCGATCGCTCACTCAGTCCGATTTACGTCGTATTCTTCGGGAAGAATTATCGGTTAGGCGATCGCTGTGTTGTTCTGAGGAATAGCGATCGCTTTTTAATTTTTTCTTGTCAAAGTTTAGTTAAACGGTAAGAGGGGTAATTTTGTAAAGATGTGCTAAATTAGAAGCTTTTTGTAGATCACCTTGACGAAGGGCTTCCCTCAGCAGAGGGAGCATCTCATTTATGCAAGTGAGTAATTATACTTATCCATAAAACTGTTTTCTAGCAAGACTTTCAAAATAGCTTGACATAAAAACCTGATTTAGAGATTACAAAGGTGAGATGCTCCCTTCAGCAGACCCTAATCAGTTTTTAATAACCAGATTTATACTAAATCCGTTGAGTAACGCACAGAAAACGGGTTTCTCGGAGAAACCCGTTTTCTACTCATGCAAAAGGCAAAAAGGGGAATAAATAATCAGTTTTTAAGTAGGTGGGCGTTAAAAGTTATCAGATCCCCCCGCCTATCGGCACCCCCCTTATCAAGGGGGGCAGGGGGGATCAAACCTAAAATCCATTTTAAATTTAATTATAACCAGCTACTTAATAACCAGATTTAGTATAATTTGCATAGTCAACAGCTTACCCACGACTATAAAATTAACATCCATCTTGCGGGGGTATTACCCTGATTAATACCCCCTATTTTTGGTCAGGTATAGTGTTAAGCTTCTCCTGTGATTGATAAACCCTCTACCCAAACGTAGGGACAAACACCACTGGGAGTAATAACCGCTTCCGGTTCCAGATAAACAATCGATTTCAGCAGTGTTAAAATATCTCCGGCTACGGTAGCGGAATCGATGCTAATGCGCTCATTTTTGTTCACTAACCAACCATCAAAGGGCAAAGAGAAGGAACCTTGCAAAGAATTAACTCCTGCATGAAGCGCCCGTAAACTATCAATTAAAACCACATTTTCTGCTGTTTCCAAAGAATAGCTTTTGGGTTGATTAGCACTAGCAAAAACGTGATAAAAATGGGGAGTAACCATTACTTTTGCCCCAATGTTGCCGTTGCCAGTCGGTTCCGTATTCATCCGTTTAGCGGTAATCGTGCTATGGAGAAAATTACTCAAAATCCCCTCTTTAATTAATTCCACACGACGGGTGGGAGTGCCTTCACTATCAAAAGTTTCTGCGGAAACATTAGCCGGATGGAGGGCATCATCGCACAAATTTAAGGCAGTAGCGGCGATTTGTGTTCCCAAAGATTCAGGAGTAGAAAGACTCTGTTTATCAAGGACATTTTGGGCATTAAACAGATTAGAAAATGCTCCGATTAGACTCAAAAAGGCGCGGGGGGCAAAAACCACCAAATATTTACCCGTGGTAATCGGTTGATAGTCGAGATGGCTAACAGTTTTGCTAATCGCTTCCTCGATACAACCATCGATATCTAATTTTTCCAGGCCCGGACTAACCCGAAAAGCACCGGCGCTGCGGGGTTTTTTGCCTTCCTGTTCGGTTTTGGTGTATAAATACACGCTGGCATAACTACGCGCTTCCTGACGCATTGCCCCGTCGCTATTGAGATAAAAACGTCTGACCTGCTGTTGTCCCAAACCGTTATAGGGAACACTGGCAATAGCCGGATGGGCCGTTAGTAAGGATTTTTCGGCGGCCAATAACTTATCGATGAGAGTGGATACAGGTGCTTGATTAGACATTTCGCTGGCCACTTCTGTGGTAGGTGCGGTGGCAGCGGGACTAAAATCGGGGACATTTTCCTTAACCCCAAAAAAGCTGGCTTCTTGGGCGGTTTTCAGGGCTAATTGCAGTCCCACCGGGTCCACATCGGTGGTCGAGGTGATACCGACTTGATTATCCTGATTCCAGACGCGAACGATAACGCTGGAACGATTGGACGCTTGTACCTGTTTCGGTTCCCCTTGAAACACATCCACATCGGTTTCATCCACAGAAGAACCATAGATGTCGTATTTAGCAATTCCTAAAGCTTGGGCGCTAGAATTAGCGATTTGGGCGATATCTTCAACTTTTTGCATAGATTTTTTTTGGTGTTGGAGGATAGGTGATAGGGAAGTGGGGGAATGGGGGAATGGGGGAATGGGGAAATTTCAACTAAAATCCCAACATTCAACATCTTCTAACTGATAACTGAAGAGAGATGCGGCCAGGTGGTGACAATAAAGACGATAACGGCAGCCGTGGCCAGCATAGCTTTAGCAACGTGACCGATAACCGTACCGACGACGATACCGACACAGACTTTTAGGGATTGTTGCAAACGGGGGGTTAATTCCAAATCGCGACGATAGGCGTATTCTCCCAAAAAAGCCCCGACCACAGGACCGACAAATAGGCCGATAATTGGGCCGCCAATGGGTAAAGCCGGTAAAAGCCCGAATATTCCCGCTAATAAGCCCACTACTAGCCCGATTTGACTCCAATTGCTCGCCCCAACTTTTTGCGCGCCGAGATAACTAGCGAGGAATTCCACCCCCAGACTAAGGAGAAGGATAACAAAGGCCACGGTTAAAGCGACCCCCATCCCCGCGAATTTGGTCACAAAACCCCACACCACCATGGCGATTAAAATCAAACTCATGCCGGGGATAGCGGGCAGCAGTTCGCCAATTATCCCCACTATCATGATGGCGATGAGGAAATAGTAGAGAATTACTAAAGCCATGATTAACGACCGCCAACGGTAATAGAATCGACTTTTAAATGGGGTTGACCAACGGTGACATAAACGCTACCACTGACGGAACCGCAAAAACCCGCCGCTAGACCTAAATCTTGGGAACACATAGAGATTTTATTCATAATCTCGTTAGCTGAACCGATTAAAGTCGCGCCTTTCAGGGGTTTAGTCAGATTGCCGTTTTCGATAAGATAAGCTTCCTCGACAGCGAAATTAAATTCCCCGGTCGCCCCCACACTACCACCGCCCATTTTTTTGCAATAAATGCCTTTATCGATGGAATTAAAGAGATTATCGAGGGTATATTCCCCGGGGGCGATGTAGGTATTCCGCATCCGACTAGCAGCCGCATAGGTGTAGTTTTGACGGCGACCGCTACCTGTGCGGGGATGGCCGGTTTTAATTGAACCAGTGCGATCGGCAATGAAGTTTTTTAGGATACCATTTTCAATTAGGAGAGTACGCTGGGCCGGCATTCCCTCATCGTCCATATCGATAGTACCGAAAGCTTTATCGGATAATCCTTCGTCCCAAGCCGTCAGATTTTCGTGGGCGATTTTTTCGCCTTTTTTATCGAGAAAGGGCGTGGTTTTTTGTTCGATTTGCGTAGTTTCTAGCAAATGACCACAAGCTTCGTGGAAGATAACACCGCCAAATTCATTGGCCATGACGATGGGATAACTGCCAGATTCTACATAGTCAGCGTAAAGCATTTTACCCGCCGATTCGGCCACTTCTGCCGCCGATTCCTCGGCATTCCAAGTCCGCAGAAAATCGGGATTACTGGTACTACCCACCCGTTTACCAATGCTAGAACGATTAGTTCCATCGGCACAGAGGAGATTATAGCCCACGGATTGGGTGAGGCGAATATCCCGGGCAAAAGTGCCATCACTAGCGGCAACTAAAATTTCTTGCCAATCGCGAAAATAAGCGGCGCGACGAGATTGGACGTGAGAGGCTTTCTGATTGAGGTGAACGTTAGCAGTTAGGAGAATATCACCCATTTCTCGCAAAGAACTGCAATTATTCAGCCAAATATCTTTATTTTTGACCGTGGCATAATCCCGGAACATTTCCAGATTGATTTCGGGAATATATGCGTTAGGACTGGGTAGGTTTAAACCCAGAATCGATAAACCTTTTTCTAGGGCATTTTTTAAGCCTTGGAAGCTTAAATCGTTGGTACTGACATAACAATCAGCTTTACCGCGAAAAAGGCGGATTCCTGCCCCTGTAGATAGTTTCGGTGAGAGACTGGTGATGCTGTCATCTTCGGCTAAACAACTGATATAGTTGACTCTTTCGAGGAAAAATTCGATAAAAGTTGCCCCGGCAGCCCGTCCCAGTCCCAGGAGAGTGGACAAAGGGGCCGCCCAAGAGCTATCAAAGCGCTCCAGACTAGGATTATATTTCAGGGTGGGGAGTTCTTTGGAGATGAGTAGAGTGGGTGACATAAAGCTCGTTTATCAGTTAATCTGCTGGTTTCTAGTCTAACAGCTATCAGTTTTTTCCGTCTGGGGGTGGGTTAGCGTGGCCCAACCCTGCTAAATTTTTCTCCTTCATATCTCTTAATAAAAACCTTGATTCGATCGCTCATCGCCCGCAAGATTAAATAAAGAGCGACTCAGGATAAAAATAATGGCCACAGCGACACAATTCTTAAACATTTCTGACTTGACAAAAGATGATTATTGTGTATTCGGTTTAGCGATTTGTTTTCTCAAACAGGAGGGAGAATTAGAAAAAGTGGCGGTGTTAGAACCGATTCCCTCGGCAGCTCTAGAGGCAATTGTCAAAGGGATTCCCACTTCCTACGAATTTGCCCGCGCCATGGCTTTAGGAGAGGTTTTTCAGGACGATAATCCTCAAATACCCAGTAATTTTCCCGATAATGCCCAATTATGCGAGAATTTTGTCGAAAGGGCGATTGCGGCCACTCGCACCTATAAAAATCAACCCCACCTGCAAGGGTTAATCCCCTTGGGCAGCCAAAAAGACGATTTAAACTTTTCCCTAGAGAAAAAACGCATCTTAAATGCTGTTCATGTGGTGCGGACGGAGGATAACGTCAAACAACATTCTCACACCCATAAGGTTTTGTAATCAAGGTTAGTTCGGGTTAGGGAAATTTGGCAGTTTTCCCTGATTCCGAACTCAGGTTATAAATAGTTAAGCTGTTAAGTATTTAAATTGCTTGTTGAGATTAGGCAAGAGGCAACCCCCCCGATGTCGGGGGGCAAGGGGGGGGAGATTCAGCTAATCTAAGGATAAGCGGTTAAAATGCGTCTTAGCTTATCTTAAGAGTGAGGTGTAAAGTTGGGATTTTGAGGAGTCGATGCCCAATTAAGTAGGGAGGCACAATTATTTGTAGGATGGGTTAGCGGTAGTGTAACATAATCGGGCGTTGGGTTTCATACTTCAACCCAACCTACGTTCATCTAAAAAGATTATGATTTTTTTCTCAATTTAGGATTAGTAAACTATGGCAAGTATAGAAGCATTATTAGCAGAAATTATTAAGGGTGCATCTCACATTTGCAGAAATAGCGACAATCGGCAATTATTAGTGAATCTAAAATTAATACAAATGTATTAACAACTGCGTGTAAGCATCTCACCGAAAAGCAAATGCGCTCCGGGGTTTGGGGGGTAGAACCCCCCAAAAGCTTGAATTGAGTCATAAAATCGAAAGTAACGCCCAATTTTCAAAGAGAGGTTCCCTTGAAAAACCCCAACTTAGTAGATTTATAAAAATGAGATGCACCCAATTATTAAGGCAATGCTACACATAAATTTTTGCTGACTGAATAAATATCTTCAAACAAATAATCCCATTGATGTTCTAGGTGTCTAGCAATGTGGTAAGCAAGCAAAGGTGGCACAGCATTACCAATTAGTTTGTAACCATCCGTAGCCGAAAGTGAATATTTTTCATCTCCCTTGTTTTGTGGACGCACAAATTCAAAATCATCGGGAAAGGTTTGTATTCTCGCACATTCCCGCACAGTTAAACGTCTCATTTTTAACCCTGCTTCTAACTCATTAACTATCTTTCCCCCTAATTCTAAAGATAATCTCCTAAATTCAATATTGCCGTGATGTTCCGAGCGAATAGTCGGACCTAAACCCTGTAAATTAACCTCGATTTGTCCCTGAGTTTTGCCATAATGTTTAGCTTTTGAATAGCTTTTTTGTGAGAGGTCAAATAACTCATCTTCCGGTTCTGCTAAACCTGATAATATTTGGCCCACTGTACTGTAAGTTTTAAGAAGATATATTGAATCAAACAGATTTAATTGATGCTTAATAACTTCATGGGTTGGATGCGGAAAAATATCATGATTTTCTAGATGTCCTATCGCTGTCGCTTTTAAATAGGTTTTATTTAAACCGATAAAGATAATTCTTTCCCTAGTTTGGGGAATTCCGTAATCGGGAGCAAAGAGAAGTTTAGGGATAACTATATATCCATCTTTACCAATGGCACTAAAATCATCTTCAATTATATCTTTAACATTAGCCAAAGAGATTAAACCTTTGACATTTTCAGCAATAAAAACTTTAGGTAAGGTTAATTCAATAACTTTTTTCATCCAATAATAGAGTTTCCCGCGATTATCCTGAAAACTATCTTCACTCTCGTCTAGCAGTTTCCCCGTGTGACTTTTATGAGAATTAAACCCCTTTCTTTTTCCTGAAACACTAAAATCTTGACAGGGAAAACCTCCCGTTACTACATCGATATTACTGGGAAACTGAAACTCTCCTTTTTCTGCTTGTTTGACTAAATCTACAATACTCCCCAAGTGAAATACATTTGTTTTACCCCTTTTTTCAAAGTAGGGAATCCAAGCATTATGGGCAGCTTTAGTTATATCATTAGCAAAGACAGTTTCAAAAGTAGTGCGCGGTAGTTTTAGCCATGGTTCCCGTCTTTCTACTATCCAATCTCGATGAATATTTTCATTAACACAGTCTTGGTGTACCCAAAAACCTCCCTCTAATCCTAAGTCCATTCCCCCGCAGCCAGAAAATAGGGATAAAACTCGCTTTTGTTGCCTATTCATCACTATTGATTAAATGAGTAATTCAATAATATCATACTGATAATCAACTCGATCGAAAGGGATTAATTAAAGTTAGTTGATTGGATATTATTAATCCATCCTGCATATCTTCAGAGTAAAGAATATTAGCCTCGGCTGCTAAGGTACTAGCTACAATTAAACTATCCCAAAAAGAAAAACTGTATTGAGTACGAAGATTAGAAGCAGATTCAAGAATTGTTAAGTTAAATTCTACCACTCGACAACGATTGTAAAGCTCTCGATTGATAGAGCTAATCCTCTCTTCCTGAAAATTAGCTTTTCTAAGCAAATTAACGGAGATTTCATTAATAACTTGAGTGCTAATAATCAAGTTTGACTCTTCAGTAATAGAAGTGGCAATAATGCGCTTTCTTTCTCTTTACAAAACTTCTATTCGTTGATCCTCAAAGAACCGATAAAGTCAAATGTTAGTATCAATAAAGCTGTTTAACATTTTTATTTACGATTGGCGATTATAAATTTCATCACGAGAGAGAAATCCAGAGACTTTAACGGAATTTTCGGTTAAATCATCGATAATTTCCTTATTTTTGAGTTCTGAATTCGTTCTAGTCGTCGTTTGTTTGATCACAATAACTTGAACTTCGCTGTCTTCCGTCAAGTCCTGTTGGTATTCTTCGGGAATTTCGATAATACCTTGTTTGATTTTGGTTTTAAATTCTACTGCATTTAACATATTGCTTCTCTCGATCGACTGTCTATAAGATTAATTATAACAAACCTTGGTTAATCCCAACAGTTCCTTCGGATCAAAGGTCCGCATATTGGCATTGAAACTATTCTTTATTACTGGGTGAGCGCATCTCAAACGCTATTGATAATTGGCCGATTTTGTGATAGATCTGCCTATAGGAATGTCAAGTGATAATAGGCAATCAGAATAGTGACAAACTCGACCTATTTGGTCGATTGTTACTTAACAATTGAGACGGCAAATTCTACTCAAATATGCCTGAATCGTGGGCAAGCAACTCACACAAAGTTAATTTTACCAAGGATTGTTAAGATGCGCTTACGCGCTTACCCTGTACCCCGAATAGGGTATTCTATGAAGATAGATCAGACAGTGGTGCAATTCAGACTTGAATTAGCGCAACTCTTACACGAGAGTGAGATAATGGAAATATATCCCCCAGAATAATCCTGTAGATGGCATTACCTCGTTATCAAGTCACCCTTCAAGATCAATCCGGTTCTATTGGACAAGCTGAATTAACAGAAGCAACTCAAGATGATATGCCCTCATTAAAACGAGGAGAGTGCGAATTCTATTGGGAGTCTTTCTGGGAAAAAGCCGATTTTCAGTATCAGGCAATAGTTAAACTGACACTTAATGGAAAGTGTTTAGGTTTAGTTCATTTTTCGGCATTTAACGACTCTGTCGAAGATATTGAAGAACTTAAAAATAAGTCTCCAGAGTATATATTCATCGATTATCTAGAGAGAATTGATAAACAGACATCTTACAAGCCAGTGGGATTATGGTTAATCTGGTATGTAGTCAATATGGCATTGTCGCTATGTACTGGGGATTGTCATGAAACTTTGATTTTGCTGCACTCTCTCTCAGAGGCGATCCCCTATTATGAAAAGCAGGTTATGATGGAGGGTATGAATTGGGTAACACTAGCACCAGGAGAGGAAGGCTATGCTTTCAGGTTTACTAAACAAGGGGCAAAACAGTTTTGCGACAGAATCCAACAGCGATACAGCCCAGCAAAATTCTTTGAATGAAAAATATTTATCTGAAGATGCAAGTGACGTTATAAAAGCTGGCTCTAAATCTTACATGAATTATCGAGAACGGGCTGAATGGTTGAAAAAGTTAAAACAGCCGAAACAGGAAAACTAGGGTTAACTGTGATCTTTCAAGATAAAATTCCCCTGAAAAAGGGGAATTTTATTTATCTTGTCTGATGGGATTATTTAGGGCTTCCAGTAATATTCAGCAAACCCTATATACTGGTCATCATTCATGCCATCGCTAAAAGCGAGGGAAGAATGCTGACACCGAGTTAAAATGCTTGGTTTTTGTCATTTTGATGGGCGGAGTCGGACTCGAACCGACATGAGGGGCTGCCTCGCCACATTTTGAGTGTGGTGCGTCTACCAATTTCGCCATTCGCCCTTGGCATTAGCTTTATCATTATAACCCATTTTTGGCCCTTTTAACAAATTGTGATAATCGGGGGAACTGGCCCAACGATCGATTTCTCGCGCACGCAGGACGGGGAGGGGATGGGTTAACTGTTGGGTTTGCAAACCCTTTAACATTTCGCCCATTTCCGAGGCGCTGACGGCATCGTAGGACTTGGCCTGATCGATAAAAGCCTCTAAATTTAATAAAGGTGCGAGACTGGGGGAACCTCCGGCTAACTTCATTAACACCGACATGACGATTTTTGGGTCTTGAACTGCCAATAAAGCCGCTCGATCGCAACTAAACTCGGCGCAGCGCACCCATGCTAACATTCTCTCCTGTAGGGATCGTGCTAACATTGTCCCCCAATTGGGCAGTAATCCCGCCGCTAGGACCATAATATTGGCTAAAGTCAGATAAACGCCGTGTTCACATTTGAGATGACCTAATTCGTGGGCGATTACCGCTTGAATTTCTGCGGGAGTCAGCATTTCAATTAGGGAAGTGTGCATCACCATAAACGGTTTTTTGCCCCGCATGGCGAAGGTATAGGCGTTAGGAACGGGGTTTTGTTGAATGTATAATTGAGGTGGTTCTAAGTCGAGAATTCGGCAAGCTTCTAGGAGGAGATTATGCAGGTCGGGTAATTGTTTTTCCCCCACCAAAACACTAGCAGCAATATTATTTAAGTAAAAGAATTCCTCAGCGACGGAACCTAACAAACTTCGCACGGCTATATCTAACCCAGGCAACTGTTTAAGGGAGTTAGTGGCCTCTAGGTCGATGGGATGCCTAAAATCATTGGCTTTTAAGCCGAGTAATAACTGTTTTGATAATTCCATATTCTTATTCATTTAACCAAGCTTTGACGCGTTCTAAACTTTTCCAATCGGGTTTTCTAGCCAAACCATCGGCGATATTTTCATCCACTTCTTGGCGAACTTCTTTGTTTAAACTAACTAATTGTTGCACCAGTTCGATATGTTCCCTAACTCCGGCGGTTTTGGTTTCTAACATAGCCAAAACCAAATTGATCCGGTTTTGGGGGGAAACTTTATCGAGTTTAACGGCTTTTTGGGCCGCTTTTAGAGCTAATTCCGGTTTATCGGTGAGCATATATAACCAAGCTAAACAGGACCAAACGGCGGCATTTTTAGGACTGCGATCGCTTAATTGTTTAAATTCCGGCAATAAACTGGCGGCGCTTTCTCCCTGTTGGTAGCGTTCTAAACCTTGTTCGAGGGTAAAATTGGCGGTTTCTGTCATTTTCAGTGGCGGGGTTAATCAAGGAGCAAATTTAACGGTTATCGGCGTATTACACAAAGCTAGTACAAATCACCTTTATCTAGTATTTTAGCAAAATTTGTCCCCTTGTCAGCAAAATTTTAAAAGACAATGCCCCGTTCTCGCCAGATCATCAATAGGCCACTCATCGAAACGAATAACATCACTGCTTGTTTAAATTGTTGGGGACTCATTTTTTCTAAAACTTTTTGTCCTAACCAATTGCCCGGCCAGGCCGCTAATCCTAATAATAAACCGTAACCGAGAAAAGGCAGATGTAAAACTCCAAAGGCTGCGTAGGCGATTAATTTGGCCACATGAACTACTACCATGTGAACGGATTTCGTTGCCACCATTGGTTCTTTAACTAGCCCATAGTTAATATAAAACAGGTTCATCATCGGGCCGGTACTACCGACTAATCCTGACAAGAAAGCGTAGATAAATCCCGAGGGCATAAAATACCAAGTTTTAATCTCAAAAAAAGGATTTTCTTGTTGGGGAAATAATTGTTTAAGCGAGGATAAAACCAGAAAAATTCCCAAAACTAGCGGCAACCATTTGAATTGTAAATGGGCAAAAACAAAAGCGCCGAGGGTAGATCCCATAATTGCCCCAGGTAGATACCACACCGTCGAGGGCCAGTCAATGGCGCGCCAATACATTCCCATGCGTTGGACGTTACCGATTAGCATCCCCGTGGTCAAAACCGGAGGAATGACGGCAGCATCGAGAAACCAACCTAAAACGGGGAGTAGAATCAGGGGGCTGCCCCCACCAGCAAGGGTACTAAAAAACCAAGCTAGACTACCTGCCAACATCAAGGTAACAATGATCATCGAGTTGTAAAGTTAATTCACAAAGAGTTACTTAATCTATTATGATATCTTCTTTGGGATCTTCGTCGGTATAATGCCATTCCACATTGGGCATAGCCTCGAAAGCTTGCCGGACGTAATCTTCCCAGAGTTTCCGCATTTTGGCTAGGTAGGGATCTCCCAAACGCAATTGTAACTTATGACGTAGGCTTAGGCTATTAGCTTCATACATACTCAAATAGATAGGTGGTCCGACGGAAATATTCGATTTCATGGTCGAATCGATGGAAAGTAAGGCACATTTGGCCATTTCCTCTAGGGGTGTATCATAGGTAATGGTGCGATCAAGAATCGGTTTACCGTATTTAGTTTCACCTATCTGTAAAAAGGGCGTTTCTTTGGTGGCTTGAATATGATTTCCCTGGGGATAAATCAGGAATAATTGCGGTTCTTCTCCTTTAATTTGTCCCCCAAGAATAAAGTTACATTGAAAATCAATATTATCTTTTTCTAGCCAGGTTCTTTCCCTAGCTTGTACTTGACGACTTTTATCACCGATATAGTGGGCGATATCGTAGAGATGATTCAGAGAATGAAGACTTTTATCCTCTTGATTGTGCAGATCTCTTTTTAGTTCGTGAATCACTCCTTGGCTAATCGATAAATTCCCCGATGTGCAGACCATAATTACTCTTTCTCCCGACACCGAAAAGTCAAATAATTTCCGATAGGCCGAGATATAATCGACTCCCGCATTCGTGCGGGAATCCGCCCCCATAACAATGCCAAAACGATTGATAATTCCTAAACAGTAAGTCATTTTCAGTTATCAGTAATCAGTGAACAGTAATCAGTAAACAGTAATCGGTAAACAGTAAACAGTAAACAGTAATCAGTGAACAGTAATCAGTGATACAGTAAACAGTAATTAGTAAACAGTAATTAGTGAAGATTGATCGGTGAATAATATAATATCATTTAAATCTTAAAACTTAAAGCTTAAAGCTTAAAAATTAAAACTGATAACTTAAAGCTTAAAACTGTTAACTTAAAACTCAAAACTGATAACTGATAACTGATAACTGATAACTGATAACTGATAACTGATAACTGATAACTGATAACTGATAACTGATAACTGATAACTGATAACTGATAACTGATAACTGATCTGATAACTGATAACTGATAACTGATAACTGATAACTGATAACTGATAACTGATAACTGATAACTGATAACTGATAACTGATAACTGAATTAAGCCATAACCATGCCACCATCGACGTTAAAGACTTGACCAGTGATATAAATAGCGGCGGGATCGGCGGCTAAAAAACGCACCATTCCGGCGACTTCTTCCGGTTTTCCATAACGAGAGAGGGGGATATATTTGAGAATTTCATCTGCTTTGAGGTCATGAGTCATATCGGTTTCAATAAAGCCGGGGGCCACGGCATTAACAGTGATGCCTCGACTGGCAAATTCTTTGGCTAAAGTTTTTGTTAAACCGATAACACCGGCTTTAGCGGCGCTGTAATTAGATTGACCCGGATTACCCATCAAACCAGATACAGAAGTGATGTTAATTATGCGGCCGCTTTTCTGTTTTAACATCAATTTACCGACGGCACGAGTGCAGAGAAAAACCCCGGTTAAATTGAGATCGATGACCGCTTGCCAGTCTTCTAATTTCATTCTTAACATTAGGGTATCCCGGGTAATCCCGGCATTATTAACCAAGACATCAATATGACCGAATTTTTCTTTGGTACTATCTACTAAATTATCCACTTCTTCGCTTTTAGCCACATCTGCTTGTAGTGCTATTGCCTTTCCCCCGGCCGCGGTAATTTCTTCAACAACGGCATCGGCAGCACTGCTAGATTTAGCATAGTTCACCACTACAGTAGCACCCTGGCTGGCTAATTCCAAGGCGATCGCTTTGCCGATCCCTCGCGAGGCCCCGGTTACTATGGCTACTTTGTCTTGTAAATGCTGGCATTCTGCGGGTAATAGTTTCATAATTTTCTGCATTCCCCAAATAATCGTCAAATCTCAAGAGAAAACTTTGTACTGATAACTTTGCTCAAAACAATTCATTATCTCACAAGCAGGCCAATCTGACCGCAGCCATCCTCAAGCGCGATCGCTCTGTTCCCACTTTCCTGTATAGTATCAGGGAGAATTGGCCGCCACTAATTGATCGAGTTGTTGCTGCATCAAATAACAGACTTTCTCATAACATTCGCTTACATAACGGCGGTCCCGGGCCGCTTTTTTGCCGTAACGTTCAAAAATAATTGGGGGACAAACCCGCGTCTGTATCGATACGGGTAAGGGAATATTCGGCAAGGGACCGATAGCTAGTCCCCAGGGTAAACCGAAATAGATGGGACAGGTCCCGGGGTCAATACCGAAAGGCCAAGGCATACCCTTTTTATGCAATTCTTTTAATTGAGGATAAATATCCTCGAGGACAAACAGAGTCGAGTGAGCGCCGTGGGAAATGGCGGGAATAATCGGCACTTCGTACTGTAAAGCTAGTTTAACAAAAGCTTGATTACCAGCAAAATGAATTTTATTTCTTAAACTGTGGGGACGGAAAACATCCGTAGCACCTCCGGGATAAATTAGGACACTAGCGCCACTATCCAAAGCGGCGATCGCCATTTTCGGATGTGCATGAACGGCCCCCATTTGGGTCGCTAGACTAGCTTGGGGTGGGAAAAATCGCCAGACTCGCGAATCCATCAAACCATAGACTAAGCGATCGCTGCCAAAGCGTTGAAACCAATCATACATCATCATAAACATATCGGGAGCTGCTAAACCGCCGTTATGGGAGCCGATGAATAATACTTGTCCTGAGGGGGGAATATTTTCCCAACCATCGGTTTCGACGCGAAAATAATGGTGATAAAACCAATCCAGAAGGGGGACAAATTTTTCGATCACTTGCGGATCCCGATCCTCTAATGACCAACCGGTGAGGGTATCAACAGGGGCCTTGGCCGCTTCTAGGGATAATTCAGCAAAAGTGGCCGTAGATGAGACAAAAGAACTAAAAATCTGCATTGATGCCCAGTGGATAATTTAAGCGCATCTTATTATCGCAAATTTCGGTTAAAAAACCCATCGTTTGAGAACGGCTTTCCTTGATAATTTTATCATCTTTAATGTCTAATCTTCACCGTTGAACCAATTTTTATCTAATAACTGCTCTAAACTGTAAGGACATTCTGGAGGAAAATCGCCAGAAAACCCAGTTTTTTGTTGAACATAATCTAAAGCATCCTGATAGATTATCGGTAATTCCTCAGCTAAATAATTCTGTAAATTCGTCGTTAAATATTTTCTTAATTGCGTGCGAAAACTGATAATTTCCGCTCGCCAATGATTCCCATTTATTTCTGCTTCTGTTGTCCAATAGTGTAAAAGTAATAAATGCCTGATTACTTGTTCAAGTAAGCTACTGACTCGGTTTTTATCTCTTTTACTCAAGCTTTCTAATTCCTCAATTAAATGGATTAGATCTAATTCATCTAAGCGATTTTCCTTGAGGAGTTTTATTGTTTCCTCTAACCAAAGATGTTGATCAATTTCGTAAAGTAGGGGCAGGGTTTCTCCTCCCTCTACTTGCCAGGGATTCTGATTTAAAGTTTTCATTTCGTTGTTTGCGGTTCTTAATAGGAGATAAGTACCCTCATATATATATTAGGCCACTTTCTCCTAATTTTGATAGTGACACGGGAAAAATCACCGCCCCTCCTTACAGTAACTAACTGCCATTATCCCTAAATAAATGTAAAAAAAATTAATTTTCGCCAAAATAGTTGACTTTACACTCCTCCTGTGCTGCGGTGCGCTTCAAAGTTACATTTTAAGAAAAAATAGCCATAAATCTGAAAAGTCTTGTCTTTTCTAAGAGCGGAGCTATTCTCAGTTTAGCTCTCACTCATTTACCCGCTCAAGCCATCTCCTTCCATATTAATTGGAGGGACCAGTGGCTATATAATCCCGGGGAGGTTTATACCAATTTTCAATAGTCGTGACTAACATCTGAAAGCGCAATTCCGCTCTCAGAAAAAAATTGCGCTAGGGAAAGGATGTTCCCATTCAATTAATTTCTAAGCACGAGTGGTTGAAGGAATAGAGGACGGTGTACTCAATCCCTTCGCCTTCGGCTTCCCCCTTTGAAAGGGGAGGTAGGGGGGATACCCAAGAAGTTATTTTTCGATTCTTGATCAGGGGCTATAAACCTAATTTTTCCGTAGGTTAAGTTTTTAGTTTTTACATAAAGAAACATTTTCATTGATGCCAGTTTTCCCTGTTAATATCCAGCCTTCTTGTGGTGATTTTATGGCAACCCAGTTCAGATTATCATTGGTGGTAAAGATGATTAAAGGAAATGATTCTCCTTGAACAATTTGTCCACTTTTAACGATGCCTAAATGACGGGAATTAGTGGTAGAGTTTTCATAAATTATTAAGCCATTTTTAACCGAACGATTAACGCGCAAGCAAGGAACAGTTCCTAAAGAGGTGTTGTAGGCAGTAGCAGTATTAATGCCTTTGAATTGACCATTTATCCAACAGCCATATTGTATGTTTCCCGAACCTATTTGATTGATTTCATTATCTAATCTCCACCAGTAGGTTTCTTGTTGTTTCTTCTCTGCATTGGGGGTGTCAACTTCGCCAAAACATAATTCCTGTAATTCTAGTCCCGCTCCTAAGTCCATATTGGAGAAACCGAAATCTATATTTGCATCGGTTAATTTATCCCAACGTTGCCATAGTGTCCAGCCTGTTTGGGGTTGATTAGTAGAGCCATTGGGATCGCCTATTTCTGCTTGTGTTTTTATGGAGAAAAGGTTGATCAAGCTATAAATTGTTAAACTGAGTAAGCTGGTTTTTACAATGTTCGACATTCTCATCTTGAATTATTGTTTAGAGGAGTAATAGAAAGTAGATCTTGTAGGGTGCGTTAGGCGGCCACTAATTCTGTCAAAAAAAAACAAATTTATAATCCGCCGCAACGCACCATCTCCATTATCAATGTTGTTTTCTATTCAACGAATTGTACTACAGGTCACAAGTCTTTTGGCAACTTTATGCACTGCGTTAACCCCAACATCAAAACAATGAGAAAAAGGAAGGTGCCCTTGGGGTGCTGTCATTAAATTAAAGGTAAAGGTATCTGGGTATTCCCAATTCTCCCTCCTCCAGCTGACGCGATAAGCGAACTTCTCCAAAATCCGATGATTATAGTCGAACTCATACAATTCTTTATCCGATGCACTTCTCCACCCCTCACTTCTCTTGAGACTCTCAAGATTTCTTTGCAAAGATGTACCACCGAGACTCTCATAGATGTCTTTCTGGACACTGAAGCCAAACTTACCCTGACTATAGTGTAGCCAGAGTTGGTTGATAGTCCGTAAATCTTCACAAGGAAGATTATCGAATCCTCTAAGCACTGTTCCTCCAGCGAGTCCACTAATGATTGTATATGTTGTCCTGTCTGCTTCCTCCCACTTTCCTGCTGCTAGTAAGTTATGAAGAAAGTAGTAATTTTCTTTCGTTGTTGCCATGATATATGGACTCCTTATCTTTATATTTGTTCTGATCACTTACAACCCACATTCCGCACCCTAAGTGTCACAACGTTTCAAAAGGGGAAGATGCCTGAGTCAAAATACTTATCTAGAGGAGTGAGTTGGCGGCAAGCTGCCGGCAACTAAGCCGAAAATTTCAGGGTTCCCCCAGTGCGATCGCCGATCTTGTAGGGTGCGTTACACTACGTTAACGCACCTCTTTACTGACTCAAGCTATTAAAATATGGCGTATAAATTAAAGATTGGGTTCAATTTATAACTCTACCCAATTCTCTAAACTTAATCCTTCAACCCTCAATAAATCACTGTCATTAGAAACAACAATTAAACTTTTAACTATAGCAGTAGCAGCAATTAAAATATCTTCTGTTTGTATGGGTAATCCTCTTAATCTAAGATCAGCATGAATTTCGGCTGCTTTTTCTAAAATAGCTAAATCATCTAATAAAATAATTTGATAATCCTGACAAAGTTGGTTAAATCTTTCTCTTTATTTAGGTGCAGCAACTGCCAAAAATACTCTCTTAATTTCAAAATAAGTAATGCAACTGATAAAGATACTTTTTCTTTGAGCTTTGACATCTTCAATTTTTTGATAAACTTCAAGATTACGCTTAATTAGTATCTAGCGAATAACTCATAATTACCTATTTACGCTTAATTGCTTCATCAAAAATAGCCATTTGTTCAGGAGTAAAATCGCCGCCAATTTTTGACAGGATTTCTGTGGACATAATAAAGCTACAATGCTCTTTCAATTCTGCCTCTGACATAGTGTTAAATTCCTCAAAAGGTAAATTTTTTTCAAATAATTCAACCAAATGTTTCACTATTTCTGAATAATTAAGCTCCTCTTTAAAGAAAGGACGATCTTCCATTAAAATAGAAACAACTTGCTCAATTCTCTTGATCATCGATTTTTGTCTGACATCAGTTGATAACATATTTATGCCGCCAGTAAATTTTCAATAATATTTATCAACTGCCAATATATCAAGTTTCTCGTGGTTATGCAACATCGTGAGTTCGATCTCGAATAGATCCCCGTAACGGTGTCTTGAGTGGGATGTACCGCCATTCTCATCGGATGGTGATTTCTGCGATGTCGAACCTGTTTGGGGTGAAGATGTCTTTATGGTTAAAAGATCGCAAGGGACGCACCTTATCAGACGAGGACATATTACACTATCTTTATGATAGTAGTAACCTTAGCCGAAACCATGAAGTTAATGAAGTTAATCGATACTGCTATACCCAGTTTCCCAATTGAGTAATTGGCACTTTAAAACTTTAGAGGAATTAGAAGTCAAAGTAGATAAATTGTTTAAGAAGTAACACCCCAGAGGGTTGCTTCTCTCATGGGATTTCCCTTCATCCTTGATGCTCTATCTGCTCTGAATAATTTAATTTGGTATAAGCAGAAGTCCCATCGCTAAAAGCGAGGGACTTCTGCTGACACTCAGTTAAACACAGTAAGAGCTTATTGCCTTAAATCAGAGGATGTTACAGCACTATATTGGTAACAGGTAAACTATACACTCCAGCGATCGCTAATTGAAAGTCGCTGACTGCATCGCCGTTGGTATCCCCGCAAAGGAGGCCGCCGTCAAAGCGCAGTTGTCCCGCTTGACCTGAAAAATCCGAGGCACCAATAAACGTGAAACTCTGATTACCATCGTTGAGGGAGTTGGCATCAATGCCAGAGATGTCAATAGTATCAAGATCAGTATTGAAATCGAGGATATTGTCTTGGTTTGCACCTTGACCGATTTCATCAACGGTGTTGAAGATAAAACGGTCGGGACCTTCACCTCCCGTTAGTTGATCTGACCCTAATCCTCCGATAAGAATGTCGTCACCGTTACCACCGTTAAGAATGTCGTCACCACCGCCACCAATAATGACGTTATTGGCAGCATTACCGGTGATATTATCATTCCCCCAATAGCCATTTATTTCGATATTGTCACCGACAAAAGCCGTATTAGAGAAGTCGAGGTTATTGTCACTCCCATCACCGACGATGGTGACTTTTCCTGTTACTCCTGTACCATCAATGTTTTCAATGCCACTATTGACCCCAAAACTCTTGAGACCAATATCAACATTACCAGTCCCTTTGGCGACGATGGTATCTGTGCCAGTGGTTCCTGTATCCGTAATGGTGTCATAGC
>VYKR01000030.1_pt1 | contig 33231 bp, 42 predicted proteins | sample 5109561 | NCBI WGS metagenome assembly VYKR01 (sample SAMN12291799, study PRJNA351875) | freshwater metagenome | isolation source: freshwater lake | place: USA: Michigan, Ford Lake | collected 2015-08-15
TTTAATGCTATATATTCTCATTAACCCTTTTAACCTTTGAATTAATTTTAGTTATTATGTACTACTTTAATGGCTTTTTTGATCTGTGACAGTTGAGGGTGCGGAATGTGGGTTCTAATAGTCCATTTGTATTTTAAAAGGTGGAGATTTAATTATTGGACTTCCCCGTTGACAAAAGGCCATAACCCGTGCCATATCTGAATGTGCCGTTACTGGGTACAAATTAAGGAAAACCCGAATAAATCTAACGCCTTTTGTTGCCAAGGAGAATTACGATTAGGGAATTTTCGCCTAAACTTCCCCCACTTGTTTATTAAGAAATATTATAATAAACATGGGTACATTCAGAAAAGTTAATGGGCGTATCCATTGATGGATAAGGGTTTTTGGTTATTGTGGTATATATGTATGGGAAAGTTCAGGTATAAGTAGAGATTAGCGAAGCTTAATCCACCGAAAAACCCTATCCACTAAATTGCGACAATTCGCCAGGATAACCATTAAGGGGTGCCTTAACGATAGCTTAACACCCCCTACCACTATCAACCTGACTTCTAATTAGGTTGCTTAGGTTTTTCAAGTTGCTCTTTAACTAATTCTAAGGGAAGTTTTAACACTCTAGCAATTTGTTCCACGGTTAAGCCTTCTTTAATCAATTCTGTAGCGATTTCGAGTTTATATTCTTCAGCAAGATTAGGTTTTTGTAACTGATTTTCTGGTAGTTGATTACAGATATGACCTTTATTAATTTGGACACCGTTAACGACATTATTGTTAGCCACATTATAATAATATCTTCGCAGACTAGACCTAAGATTAGCTTTATTAACTTCTTCTCCTAAAATTTCCGATAAGGTTTTCCATAGCTTACCGGCTACATCCTTAACATATTTCTCGGAACGATGATGACTTTTAGCGATTTCTGTGTATTTTTGGTGATTAATCACCCCTTCTACGATTTCAGACTGAACATCATCTAAATTTTCTCCTGTATAGGAGAAGATGAGATTATCAACAGTTGTAATTAAAGAGTGAATATCAAAATTGTTCATTTTTACACACAGAATCAAGATTAATAAGCTTTTACCTGACATTATATGACATTATAAGGTGTACGGTCAATTTAATATTATTTTTAGATTCAAGTTGTTTTTCTTAATACTGCTTTATATAGCTTTATATTACTTTAAAAGCCTTGAAAGTTAATTTTTGCGAGCATACAATTTCCGAAGGAAAAAGATATCAAATTCAGAGGCTAACTATTATGTTTACGAATATTCAGAATTTACAAAAAGTTAAAATCAGCAAAAATATTTTTGATAACAGTATTTTTGGATTGATAATAGCTACTAGCTTAATAGGATTGAATGCAGGTCAGGCAGAAGCCTTGCAATTGGCATTAAATGGTACATATACAGGAACAGTTAATGGGTCATCAATCAATGCTACTGCATCAGGTGAAATTAATACCGATGGTCCTGGCGGAAATCTAACTGCAACTTTTACTCAGATTCCTTCAACTTTTACTCCACTAGCATTTGGCAGTTCTGTAGTCACAGTTGTTTGCTGGAGTTCGGCACGTACAAGTAATTGTTCACCTGATAATGGACAAAATCTATTTGATTTAAGTGGAGGAAACTACAGTTTGGAACGTACTTTTAATTGGACTTCCATTCCAAATAGTACAATCAGTGTAACTGGACAAGTTTCTAATATAAATAATCAACTTTTGCAATATTCTGCTAACTTTACAGGAACATATAATGGTCCCTTAGATATCAGTCGGGTTGTCGATTATCAGGTTAAGTGGACACCTTTTGGTAATCAAGTTATTGAAGAAGGTTCAGCAATTATGGAAACAAGTAATGGTAATATTTTGCCTCTCAAAATAAATACTATTTATAGTGGATTATCAACACCGCTACTCAACTCCCAAGTTGGTCGTTTTTTTCCTGTAGCAAGTTATGACTTAAATACGGGTGTGTTTCAAGCAACATGGGAAGCAGAACTGTGTGTTGTCCCCGAACCCACCTCAACCCTAAGTCTCCTTTCCCTGGGAATACTTGGTGCAGGTGCAACCTTAAAACGGAAAGTAAAACGCTCTCATTCCCTCGAAAAAGAACCCAGTAACGTCAGTTAAATTGCCTTTTTTATATAACTCATTACCCCTTAATTTTAGACCAGTTGAGGGGGATTTTTATAGATTAATTTTCGGCTTCATTTTCTAAAATTTCCTGTAATTGTGAACGCAATGGAGTTAGATTATTTTCAATCGTCCGCCAAGCAATTGCCAATTCTACCCGAAAATATTCATGAAAAATGACATTTCGCATATCTCCCATTAAACGCCAAGGAATTTGAGAATAACGCAATTGTATCTCACTAGGAATATTTCTAGATGCCTCACCAATAATTCCTAAATTATAAAGAACTGCTTTAAGAGTCACTCGATTTGAGCTAAAATCTTCAAAGGTCATATTAGCCGTCCATTCCAAGATTTCATCAATGGATTCAATAATATCTTGAAGACGAAGTTGCCAATCTCTAAAAGGCATTAATCACATCCTTTAATACAGGTTGTCGTAAATGTTCTTTTAAAGAATCTTGAGTCCCTAAATCAACAGAACATCCTAATATATCTTCTAAGTAAAGTCGTACCTCGATAAACTCAAATAACCCTACCGCTTTACTAAATTCTACCAATAAATCTACATCACTGTCAAAACGTGCTTCATCCCTTGCTACTGAACCAAATAGAGACAGAGACTTTACCCCTAGTTTTTCTAATTGTTCTCGGTGTGTTGCAAGAATTGTTAGTACCTCATCTCGTTTCATGGCTATTTTCTGAAATCTGATTCCTTCATTGTAACCTTAATGTTTGTTTGATGAATAACATTAGACCTCGATCTAATATTATCTCAAGGCTCAAAGTCTTTTTAGTTAAGAAACTTACCCAAATAAAAATGATTTTAATCGCCCCATATTTTTTCAATGAAATCAAATTGGCAACGATAGATATACATTTCAGCCATAGAACTACTTAATTAGTACATAGTATAAAAGCAAGCTGTGATTGGGTGATAATTTTTGGAGATGTCTCTTGAACAAGAGGATAACTTATGAATGTCTTTCTCAGCTTTAATTCTCCTATTCTAAACTGGTAAAAAATCAAAATCTATAATTTCTGCAAAGGTATAAGGACAAACTTGCGGAAACCTATCCAAAGATAAACCAGTTTTTTTGATTACCGATCGCTTGGCTTTATCATAAATTATATCTAACCTAGAAGCCCCATAATTGTAGAGAGTTTTTGACTGGAATAAAATTTCTAGTTCTAGACGAAAATTATCGATTTCATCGGCCCATCCCCGGCCACAATTACCTTTTTCAGTCAGCCAATACTGATACATTAATAAATGTTTAACGGTTTGAATTAGATAGCTTTCCACTTGGTTTCTTTGTTCTCTCCCCAAATCTTCTATCTCCGTTAAAAGATGTTCCCAATCTAAATTTTTCATCTCCCCGCGTCGAATTTGTTCGGTGGTTCGCTCAATCCACAAAACAAAGTCCTGATCATAAAGCTGTTTTAATTCTTCCCACTGCATAGATTTTTGAGATTGAGCGGCGCTTTTATGATCAATCATAAACAACAAAACCCCCCACCAATGGGCGGGGGGTTTTTTAGTTACCTAATTCAAGGTTTAGCCGAACTTGCCAGCAGTGGAAGCGATCAAGAAGGCGGCGTAGGTGAAGATATAGCCAACGGTGAAGTGAGCTAAACCGACCAAACGAGCCTGAACGATCGAGAGAGCCACGGGTTTGTCTTTCCAACGAACGAGGTTCGCCAGAGGAGTACGTTCGTGGGCCCAGACGATAGTTTCGATCAACTCTTGCCAGTAACCACGCCAAGAGATCAGGAACATGAAACCGGTTGCCCAGACGAGGTGTCCAAAGAGGAACATCCAGGCCCAGACAGAAAGGTTATTAACACCGTAGGGGTTGTAACCGTTGATTAACTGAGCCGAGTTAGCCCAGAGGTAATCGCGGAACCAGCCCATCAGGTAGGTGGAGTTTTCGTTAAACTGAGCCACGTTACCCGACCAGACACCGAGGTGTTTCCAGTGCCAGTAGAAGGTTAACCAACCCAGGGTGTTCAACATCCAGAACATGGCTAGGTAGAAGGAATCCCAAGCAGAGATGTCGCAAGTACCGCCACGGCCGGGACCGTCGCAAGGGAAGGAATACCCGAAGTCTTTTTTATCGGGCATTAATTTGGAACCACGAGCGTCTAAAGCACCTTTAACCAGGATTAGAACGGTGGTGTGTAAACCAAGAGCGATCGCATGGTGAACGAGGAAGTCGCCAGGACCGATGGTTAAGAATAGGGAGTTAGTGCCGCTATTGATTGCGTCTAACCAACCGGGTAACCAAACATCACCGTAGTTGGGATAGGCGGTGTAAGCGATACTATCGGGGTTAGACAACAGTACGTTCATGCCGTACAGGGTTTTACCCGAAGCTGCTTGCACGAATTGAGCAAACACAGGTTCGATCAAGATTTGTTTTTCGGGAGTACCGAAAGCGACGACCACATCGTTATGAACGTAGAGGCCGAGGGTGTGGAAACCTAAGAAAAGGGAAACCCAGCTTAGGTGAGAGATGATCGCTTCTTTATGCTCCAGCATCCGCGCCAGCACGTTATCTTTGTTCGCTTCGGGATCATAGTCACGCACGAAGAAGATAGCACCGTGGGCGAAAGCACCCACCGCTAGGAAACCAGCGATGTATTGGTGGTGGGTATAAAGAGCCGCTTGGGTGGTGTAGTCCTTAGCGATAAAGGCATAAGGGGGTAGCGCGTACATATGCTGCGCCACCAGAGAGGTGATCACGCCTAAAGAAGCGAGAGCCAAACCGAGTTGGAAGTGGAGAGAATTGTTAACCGTGTCATAAAGATTTTTGTGACCGGCTCCTAACTTACCACTGGGGGGTCTGTGTGCATTGAGGATGTCCTTGATGCTGTGACCGATGCCCCAGTTGGTGCGGTACATATGACCAGCCACAATGAAGATCACAGCGATCGCCAAGTGGTGGTGAGCCATATCGGTTAACCAGAGGGACTCGGTTTGGGGATGGAAACCACCTAAGAAGGTGAGAATCGCAGTTCCCGCGCCTTGGGCAGTACCGAAAATGTGGTTAGCAGTATCGGGGTTTTCCGCATACACACCCCAGTCACCGGTGAAGAAGGGTAGTAAACCCGCCGGGTGGGGGGGAGTGGAGAGGAAGTTGTCCCAACCAACGTGCTGACCGCGGGATTCGGGGATAGCAACGTGAACGAGGTGTCCGGTCCAAGCCAGAGAGCTAACACCGAACAGAGCGGCGAGGTGGTGGTTCAGGCGAGATTCAGCGTTTTTGAACCAAGCGAGGCTAGGACGGAACTTAGGTTGTAAGTGTAACCAGCCAGCAAAGAGGAAAATCGCCGAGAGAATCAGCAGGAACACCGCACCTTGGTATAGGTCTTGGTTGGAGGTCATACCGATGGTGTAGAACCAGTGGTAAACCCCGGAATAGGCGATGTTAACCGGATTAGAAGCGCCAGCTTGGGTGAAGGCATCTACAGCGCCTTTACCGAACTGGGGATCCCAAATCGCGTGGGCGATGGGACGGATATTTAAGGGATCTTTGATCCACTGCTCGAAGTTGCCTTGCCAAGCGACGTGGAATATAGTGCCGGAAGTCCACAGGAAAATGATTGCAATGTGGCCGAAGTGCGACGCGAAAATCTTTTGGTAGAGATTCTCTTCCGTCATGCCATCATGACTTTCAAAATCGTGGGCTGTGGCGATCCCGTACCAAATCCGACGGGTGGTCGGATCTTGGGCTAGATCTTGGCTAAATTTAGGGAATTTAGTTGCCATAGCTGTTTAGGAAATTCTCCTCTCTAAATAACTGAGGCTCTTACACGAGTGCTGGTTATTTCCTTTTTTCAATTCACCTTCTGTAATAGGAAACGCTTACAGAGGTATCGGTCAATCGACGCTGGTTCAGCCTAGTCTTGCCAATCCCCGGGGGACTGGCAAGCCCTTATAGGCAAGTTTAGCCAATCGAGAGACTTCTGGCCAAGAAGAATGCCCAAGTGGTGACAATACCGCCTAAGAGGTAGTGAGCCACACCAACGGCACGACCTTGAATGATGCTCAGGGCGCGAGGTTGGATAGCGGGGGCAACTCTTAACTTGTTGTGCGCCCAGACGATCGACTCGATTAATTCTTGCCAGTAGCCGCGACCACTGAACAGGAACATCAAGCTAAACGCGAAGACGAAGTGACCGGCTAGGAACATGATTCCGTAGGCAGACAGGGCGGAGCCATAGGAATTAATGACTTGCGCTGCTTGCGCCCAGAGGAAATCCCGTAACCAACCGTTGATGGTGATGGCACTTTGGGCGAAGTTACCGAGGGTAACGTGGGTGACAGTGCCATCGGGGGCGACGGTTCCCCAGACATCGGACTGCATTTTCCAGCTAAAGTGGAAGATTACGACCGAGATGGAGTTGTACATCCAGAACAGGCCGAGGAAAACGTGATCCCAACCGGAAACTTGGCAGGTACCGCCGCGACCGGGACCATCGCAGGGGAAACGGAAACCGAGATTCGCTTTATCGGGAATCAGACGGGAACCGCGAGCGTAGAGAACCCCTTTGAGGAGAATCAACACGGTGACATGGATGGTGAAGGCGTGGATGTGATGCACGAGGAAATCGGCAGTACCGAGAGTAATCGGCATCATGGCCACTTTGCCACCCACTGCTACCACGTCGCCACCGAAAGCATAACTAGCAGTAGTGAGAGCGTTAGGAGCGGTGTTGCCGGGGGCCAGGGTGTGGAGACTTTGTACCCATTGGGCAAAGATGGGTTGTAGTTGAATTCCCGTATCCGAGAACATATCTTGGGGACGACCAAAAGCCCGCATGGTGTCGTTGTGAATGTATAAACCGAAGCTATGGAAGCCGAGGAAAATACATACCCAGTTCAGGTGGGAGATAATTGCGTCGCGATGACGGATCACCCGATCGAGCAGGTTATCCACGTTCTTGGCTGGATCGTAGTCCCGCACCATGAAGATCGCTCCGTGCGCTCCCGCACCGACGATTAAGAAGCCACCGATCCAAGTGTGGTGAGTGAACAAGGATAGTTGGGTGGCGTAGTCAGTCGCCTGATAGGGATAGGGCGGCATGGCGTACATATGGTGGGCCACGATGATGGTTAGCGAACCTAAGAGAGCCAGGTTAATCGCTAACTGAGCGTGCCAAGAGGTGGTCAGGATTTCGTACAGTCCTTTGTGACCTTGACCGGTGAAGGGACCTTTGTGGTTTTCGAGGATTTCCTTCATGCTGTGACCGATACCCCAGTTGGTACGGTACATATGACCAGCAATGATGAATAATACAGCGATCGCCAAGTGATGGTGAGCGGTATCGGAAAGCCAGAGACCACCGGTCACGGGGTTCAAGCCACCTTTGAAGGTGAGGAAATCCGAGTAAGCACCCCAGTTAAGGGTAAAGAAGGGGGTCAAACCCTGGGCGAAACTGGGATATAAGTCCGCCATCTTGCTCGGTTCGAGAATGAACTCGTGGGGCAAGGGGATATCTTGGGGAGCGACTCCCGCATCGAGGAGTTTGTTCACCGGTAAAGAAACGTGAATCTGATGACCGGCCCAACCTAGGGAACCTAAGCCGAGTAAACCCGCCAAGTGGTGGTTCATCATCGATTCCACGTTTTGGAACCATTCCAGTTTCGGTGCGCTTTTGTGGTAGTGGAACCAACCGGCAAACAGCATCAGGCCCGCCATCACTAAACCACCGATAGCGGTGCAGTATAGCTGATAGCTGTTGGTGAACCCGGAGGCGCGCCAGAGGTAGAACAGACCAGAGGTGATCTGAATACCGTGGAAACCGCCGCCCACATCGCCGTTGAGGATGCCTTGACCGACGATCGGCCAGACCACTTGGGCGCTGGGTTTGATGGCGAGCGGGTTGGTTAACCAAGCTTCATAGTTAGAAAATTTCGCGCCGTGGAAGTACATTCCACTAAGCCAAACGAAGACAACGGCGAGATGTCCGAAGTGGGCGCTGAAGATTTTCCGAGAAATATCTTCGAGATCGCTGGTTTGACTATCAAAATCGTGGACGTTGGCGTGCAGGTTCCAAATCCAGGTGGTGGTTTTGGGTCCTTTGGCTAAAGTGCGATCAAAATGCCCCGGTTGACCCCACTTCTCAAAGGAAGTAGGTACTGGGTCTTTATCTACAATCACTTTAGCTACCGCCTCTTTGGGGGGGAGTGCCATGAGGATTCTCCTCTCTCGACAATAGACTTAGCGTTTTATTTGAGGATAGATTTTTTAACCTAAAAAAGGCAAGTTGAAATCTGACCCACCTTTTGTTAATGTCGCTTGACTTTCCTCTTGGGTGAGATTCCAGTCGAAAGCATCAATAGTAGATGATAAGTCTTTGTTCTCTTGTCTGTTCGTTATGCTTAACAATAATTAAAATTCTCTCAATCCTTGATAGGAGAGACATTTTCTGCTATGGACGGTCTTAGTCAGGGTCAAACCGGTGATTTTTCTTTACAAAAGTTTATCAATTGTCGCCCCGGAAGCCGATTTCCTCCTTTTCTCCCCCACCAGACCATATAGAAAATTCAATGGATAGATTCTCAAAAAACAATCAAACAATTCTGTAAAATTGAGGCCATGACCTGATCTTCTCGCGCTTTTGCTGACACCAGAGCATTCAATGACTCTAGCAAAATCAATGGTTTGTATAGATTTTGGCCTTGGCTCTAGGAGGAACGTGCTATCCCTACTACATAAATTAATCCCAGTCAAAACCCTTCGTATATGTCTTGTGATCGGTTTACTGACCACTCTGTTAACCGCCTGTGGCGATCGCCTGACGGCGACCAATCTCCCCACTTCCGAAACCCCTCATCTTCCCGTCGTCCAAGGCCGCATTTCTGAGGTTGCTCCCCCGGCCCTAATTCAGGAACTGCGCCCCAGTTTAGATCGTTACGCTCCCCAAGTAACGATTCTCAGTCCTCTGCCCGAACAAGTTTTCGATGACCCTCAGGTGACAGTTAAACTACAAGTGTCAGAGCTGCCGATTTTCCAAGACGATACCCTGAAATTAGGACCCCACTTGAGCCTAATTGTCGATAATGAACCAGCAGCGGCTATCTACGACCTCAAGCAACCGATTATCCTAGAAAATCTTGCCCCCGGTACTCACACCCTCCGCGTTTTTGCCCTGCGTCCTTGGCAGGAAAGTTTTAAAAATGATGGGTCCTTCGCTGAAACAACCTTTCATATTCTGACAAAAACAGGTAAAAATGCCCCTGATAACAACTTACCCCTATTAACCTACAGTAGTCCGCAAGGAATCTACGGTGCGGAACCGATCCTGCTCGATTTTTATCTGAGTAATGCTCCTCTACGTCTTTCCAATACTGCCAACGAAGATAATAATCTTCAAGATTGGCGCATTCGTGTCACTGTCAACGGTGAGAGTTTTCTGCTTGATACTTGGGAACCAATCTATCTCAAGGGTTTTGCCAAGGGCAATAACTGGGTACAACTAGAATTCATCGATGGTAAGGGAAATAAAATCGAAAACGAGTTTAATACCAGCGTGCGCGTGATTAGCTTTGATCCCTCTTACCAAGACGGCCTCAGTCAATTAGTCCGCGGCGATTTATCCCCTATAATTGCCCGTAGCATTGTTGATCCCAACTATCAAACTATTCCTAGTCTAGAGGAAGAAACCCCCGTTATTGAGCCAGAAACCCCTATAGTTGAGGAAGAAACCCCTGTAGTTGAGGAAACCCCTGTTATTGAGGAAGAAGAAACCCCTATAGTTGAGGAAACCCCTGTTATTGAGCCAGAAAGCCCTATAGTTGAGGAAAGCCCTGTTATTGAGCCAGAAACCCCTGTTATTGAGCCAGAAAGCCCAATAGTTGAGGAAAACCCTGTTATTGAGCCAGAAAGCCCAATAGTGGAAGAAAAACCAGTAGAGACAGAAACAATCGAAAAGGTCGAGGAAACCCCTGAAGCGATCGAATCTCCCCTAACCACCATACCGGAGACAAAGGAGATTAACGAACCTACCCCCGGTACTCAGCCTCCGCTAGAAGTGGAACCTATTCCCGAACCCCAGAACAATAGCGAGCAAAAAATCACCATTTTTGATCGCGTTCAACAAACCTTAAACCGCTTCCAGTTAGCCTCTCCCCCAGCAGAAAAAGATATCGAACTACCCACCCTCGATCCTCAATTATTCACCAATATCGAGCGGTCTTAGAGCCCAGCTTAATCCTGTTTTTAGGGGAAGTGGGGAGGTGGGGATTTTTCAGTGAGCAGTGAACAGTAAACAGTAATCAGTGAAAAGAAAGTTCCCAAGTTTGGTTCTATTGGAGTTAAGGTGATCAGCTTATCTTATCGAAAAAAGGGCATAAGCCTTATGTCCCTACCATTAATATCGTGCCGGCTTTAGGGGCGCAAGGTTTGCGCCCATTATGTGACACAGTGAACATTTTTCACCTGATGTCCAGAAGACCCCAAAGTTTTCACCTAACACTGTCTATTCAACACTGCAATCTGATAACTGATAACTGATAACTGAAATCCCCAACCGCTCGATCGAGAAATTATTAAACAAATATTTCGCAATATAGACAAAACTAGGAACTAGGTTATAATCTAGAACGTCTCTAGGTAATTTACTAACTTTTTGCTTGAGGTAATTGTGTTTAACAAAATTTCCCTTGTCGCTGGTTTTGCCGGTTTAGTTGCCCTAACTACCCTTGGCACCGTACCCGCACAAGCAGAACCGCAAAATAACGAAATCCTGATCAGTCAACTGCGCGGCCATGACACCTACAGAGGTGAGCCACAACTCAACCCCGGTGACTATATACTAGGTCGCGTCCGGGGAACCGTGGGTGGGATTCTGTCCATCCAATTGATCAGACCTGTGACAGTGGATGGCAAAGAAATTTTCAGTGGCGACTTCACCGACGGAACCACCGCTCGTATTGTTGGGGATGCCACGGGTGGTGACGATGTACTATTGCAAGTGGTAGATGGCAAATTAGTTTATGTGGGTAAAGCTCACCCCTATTGGGTTTCCCGCTTGAAACTAAGATCGGAAACCGCTACCAGCAGCAATCGCTCGCAACTTTTAAGAGAACTTAACCAAAAAGAATCCGCTTGGGGACTTCCCGCTTTACCGCCGGAAACCAGAACCTTTACTGAAGTTGCTCCTCAACCCGCTCCCGAGCCTAGTGTATCTCCTATCCGCGGACTTTGGTAGTGGGAAGACATCAGCAGAAAATCTCTTGTCTTTAGACTGAGAAGCTGAAAAATCCTCTCAAAGTCTAATATAAATGTACTAAATGCACCCCTCTTTTTTCGATCGAAGGGGGGGGTTTTTATTTAGTCAAAAATCGAGAAATAATTGTATTTCAGCCCAGATTCTCGTCAAAACATCGGTAAGGGCATGATCGCTATCTAATTCGATTAATTTTACCCAAGGACGATTTATGCGATAATGGCGACTATTTTCTAGGGGAATCACCTCATCGGCACGACCATGAATAATCAGGGTGGGGAGCTGCCTGATTAACTTTTCTTGGGGATAATTAGTTAAATCCTCGATAAATTTGTAATCAATTGGCAGATAACGGCTATAACCGTAGTGATAAACCGATAAACTCCCAGATTTTTGCCAATTGGCTAGGGTTTCCGCTCCCAATTGTCCTAACCAAATCGGCCCGAAATTAAAAGCGGGAGCTAATAAAACGAGCCTTTGCACCTGAGAATAAGTTTCTGCCAGCCAAGCTGCCGTTAAACCGCCAAAACTGGAACCAATCAGAGTAACAGGAAGCTGAGATTGTTGAATCAATTGGCCGATTTGGACAATCTGACGAGTGAGAGTTAAGCTAGAAAAGTCATCACCGTTAAGATCGGGAATTTCCATTGCTAAAGCCCTCTTTTGCCAACAATGTCTCAAAAATTGCGCTTTTGTTGATTGGGGACCAGAAGCAAAACCGTGTAGATAGATATATCTGTTTTCAAGGACTGCCATTCTAGAACCAATTAGATTTCTTCATCTTGCTCTTTGGTGACACTGGGAGAAGAATTATAAATGGCATCTAACTGCTGACGAGCATCTTCGACAGTGAGAGAACGAATCACTAACAGAGGTTCATTAATCGGTTGTCCGGCCTCGTCCAAAAGTTCGGGATGGGAAGTCATGGGATAACCGTAGGGATTATAGGAATTACCCGATTTAGCAGGACGTTTCTGGGAATCCATGCTGACAGTAATCAGACTCCGAATTAAATTATTAATGGTCAAAAAAGCGATAACTGTGAAGGCGAGGATATAGATCAGATGTAACATTGGCCGAGTCTCCCGTGAATTATGCGTGAATATTCCTAATTGCCAAAACTTTATGCTAAAAATTCGCTCAACTCTCTAGCTTACCAAAAAAGTTTCAGGTTAAGCGTCAGTTTGAGGAGATTGATGTTCTCCCCAACCCTGTAATCGACGACGACGACTGCTGACCCCCCAACACTCTGCCACCAGCTGATGCCAAGGCAACAACATCTTGGCCTCGATACCCACCTGACCACCTGTGGTTTTAAAGAGTAAATGAGCCGTGGCCACCTCCTGTTGGGCGTTTTTGACTCTTGCTAATAAATCGTTTTGTTCCTCGAGGCTGAGAAAGGATAATCTCTCGGATTCGAGGAGGAGACGGGAACGGGAAAACCAATAGGTGAAATCCTCTAGTAGAGGTTCTAAGATAGTTTTCAGGAGTTCGTTTTCGGCGGGTTGCGAAGGGAACATTATTTTTATAATGACGATTTTGCTTACCTTAATCTTAGCGTCATTTATATTTCTTAACATTGTGACGGGAAAATTTTAAGATTTGCCCTGGCTGTAGGCGGCACTAAAGAAGTCCTGTTCACAACTAAGGGCATAACGATAGGATAAAGAGATATTTTCCGTCATCGGGGCGTATTTATCCGCCAATTCCTCTAACTGGCTTGCTAAAGCGGCGAATTCATCCCCACTATAACTATCAATCCAAGCTTGATAGGGATTCTCAGAAATCGGCTCTAAGGCTAATTGTTGACCCAGATAAGCATAAAGACGCATACAGGGACTCATCGCCACGGCAATCGCACCGATGTCACCCATCCAAGCGGTAGCGAGAAGAAAATCCCGATAGCGACGGGTGGCGTTAGCAGGCTGAACCTTTCTCAGGTCAACTCCCCACTGTAAAGCATAATTTTCGTGTAATTCTAACTCCTTTAATACCCCCGCCGCTAACCGATGAAAGCTAGTAAATCCCTGCCAATCAGGAGCTTTAGCGGCGGCGATACTGTAAGCACGGGCGAAAGATTCCAGAAAAAAAGCATCCTGACCGACATAAAAAGCGAAACAATCCCGTTTAAGCTCTCCTGTGGCGATACCTCGCACAAAAGGGTGTTCTAGACAAGCTTGTACTAGATCTTGATGGCTGTGCCAAAGTTGCTGACTAAGCATGGGAAAATACTAATTAGGTGGACAAGGTTGGTTAACTAGAATCGGGCATCTCACAGAATGTAGGTTGGGTTGAAGCATGAAACCCAACGCCCGCATGGGTTACTGAAAATGGGTAAAACCCCACACCCCACACCCCACACCCCACACCCTACACCCCGTCAGTTCAATTCCTTAACCCAAACTGAGGTTAACCCTGTTACAATAAAAAATATAACTGACTAAATTGGAATTAAAAACTATGCGACTTAAGCGATGGGAGTCCCCCCGCCGTCAGGGACGTAACGACAAAGGCAAGGGCGGTTCGGCCCGACAGCGACAACTGAAAAAACAATTTAAAATGTTGTCGAAAAAACTAAAAGGGGGAGAGAGTAACATCTCTCCTCTTTTTTTGTCCCCAGCAATCGCCGCTAAAAAATCTTCCTCTGGGAAACTCTCAGTCTCCTGAAACAGTCGGAGACTTGAGCCACTTTCAGATTAGGAAAAAAAATGAAGCTTATACTTGCCGTCATGACTATGACAGTAGCTTTAACCGTCACCAGTAACCATTCTAGCCTTGCGGGAGCAATCTTCGATCGCATTCAAAAAACTGGGGTAATTACTGCCGGCGCTCGTAAAGATGCTATTCCCTTTGGTTTTGTCAACTCCCAAGGCAAGTGGGTGGGTTACAGCCTTGATATGTTAGAGTTAATTCGCAAGGAAACCGAACGGAAGTTAGGAAAACCAATTAAGTTAAAAATTGTTGAGATTAATCCCCAAAATCGTTTTGAAAAGTTGAAAACAGGGGTAATAGATATCGAATGCGGCTCCACTACTTTTACTTGGAAAAGAGAAAATGAAGTGGATTTTTCCGTTAGTTACTTTGCCGGTGGCACTCAATTGCTCACCCGCAAAGGTAGTAATCTTGATGACATCGGTAGCTTGGCAGGCAGACGCATTGGAGTGATTGTCAATACTACTAATGAAGCGGTAATTAAAACCCAACAACCCGCCGCTATTTTGGTCAAAGTTAAAAATCGTGGCGAGGGTTTACAAAAACTAGAAACGGGAGAAATTGATGGTTTTGCCAGTGATGGCATTACCCTAGAAGGTTTAAGGAAAAGCGCTAAAAATCCCAATAATTTAGCCATAGTTCCCTCCTATCCCTACGCCTACGAATCCTATGCCTGTACTTTACCCGAAAATGATTCTAAATGGCGTGATACAGTGAATTATACACTATTAAAATTCATGGAAGGGATCGTTAGTGACCAACAACAAGCGGTGACAATTTATGAACGTTGGTTTGGTGAAGATGGTGTTGTTCCCTATTCCAGAGAAACTATTAATGATTATTTTCAAGGCATTGTCAACACCTACGAATGGATTCCTTTAACTGTATTTCCCTAAAATCAAAACCTTTTTAGGGACAGGTTCAAAAAGGCACTCTTGCAAGTGGGAATTATGAATAGGGAAGTAGGAAGTGGGGAGGTGGGTTTTTAAAGTTGGATTTGATTAATAAAGGTAAAAAATAAACCACCTCAACTGTTAGTTAGCCAAAATTAAATAAGAAGATTTTGAAGGCTTTAGTTATTGGTTTTCATCAATTTCTTGCGCTGTTTTTAATATGTCTAAATACAATATTTGATTAACACGGAAACCTGCTTTAAAAATTAAATCATCCATTAACGGCTGAATAGTAGGAATTAATCTTCTTCTTTTGGCAATTAATAAAATACCTAAAATTCCAATAAGTAGTCGTGCAAAATTAATTTCCTAGTGAAGATAGGCAAGAGGCAAGGGGCAAGAGGCAAGAGCGGGGTTAGATATGTGTAATTAATTTTGCTTAGGTACTTAACATTCAATCCTAAACTAATTGCTTTCTTTCTGCCAGGGTTCTCGTCTATAATTACTCTATCAGCATTTGAAGAAATCGCTAAAGCTATCGTTTCTGATTCTCCTCGGTGTAATTCCTTCTGTAATTCTTCTAATAATAACCGATTCTCTAACTCTCGCTTTTCTATCCAGGATAGGGTTTGAACTTCAATAGTGCCAGGAACAGCATAACCTAATCCTGTCATTTCTTGATAAACAGCCACTGGAATAATAATTGTTCCATAGATATCATGGAGCAAGTTAAGATAGCCGATAGCAGCTAAACTGGTAATCGGAGAGGTGTTACTAACAACAATCACAGATCACCTAATGTTTTTAAGGTTTGTAATTCTTGTTGCCAATCTACACTATCATAATTTACACAAATATTCCTCTTGGCGACTTCTTGACGAAATTCAATTAAAGATAAGTTGGCAAAATCAGCCGCTTTTGCGCTACTGATATGATAATCTCTAAACATAATGATTGCCAGTTCTAGTTGCAACAGTTGCTCGTTTTTTCCTGTTGCTTGTATAATTTCGTTGGGAATCACAATAGTCATTAGAATTTAGGATATTTATCTGGTAGCCAACATCATATCACAAAAAAATACTGGTGAGCAATTAATTAATACAATTTAATGAGTAGAAACACAGACAAACAAAATAAACCCCCCTCAAGTGACTGAATGAAGGGGGGTTTATGGTATTTTTAGAAGCAATTTAGCCGACTTTTTTGGTAGATTGGGTCCAAATCCCAATCGATATAAAACCAAGCTGTAAGTTTCTACATACACTGGAATATGATACCATTCCAATAGGAAGGAATAAATAGGGTTATAGCCATGAGTATTGATATTTCCGATGAAATTCTCAGTGCAACACGCATGACTGAAGCTGAGATGAGGCAGGAAAATTTATTGTAATTTCTCAATGATACTGATAAGGGTTCTCTTTAGCTGGGGGAGATTGTTTTGAATCACTTTCCAGACTACTTTTTCATCAATTGCCCAATATTCATGAACTAATTTATCCCGCATACCTGCGATGTTTTTTTAAGGAATATTGGGATAATTAACTCTCACTTCATCAGGAATATTTTTGACTGCTTCCCCGATTATTTCAATTAATTTTACTGCCGAAAAAAAGATTTCTATCTTAGTGGAAAATTCGGCAAAGCTTAGATACTGAGTCATCTTTTCTAGTTGACAAATTGCCTCTAGAATGTCTTGCAAGAAATCTCTAAATTCCCGTTGCGTCATACATAAATAACCTCGGATAAAATTCTTTCTCTCCTTTTTCCTTTTAAGCCATTTTTACTGATAACATCCGCTTTTACCTTAAGTAAATCACTTAAATAATATTCCAGATCTACTAAATCTAGTAAACTAGGCGGTTCTGTATAATCTATCAGAATATTAACTTCACTATTTTCCTGCACTTCTCCTTTTACATAATCTCCAAAAATACCTAATTCACTGACATGATACTTTTCTTTTACTAAGGACTTAACTTGACCCAAAATCGCTTTAATTTCTTCTAAATTTTTCATGATGCTTACCTTCTAAGATAACGGAAAAGACTTCTACCCTACTGATCAAAATTTTATTTCCTGTATCTGTATTGTAGCAGATATCGGATGAAAGGATAAACCCTACTCCTTGAAATCATGGGAATTGAGAGAGTTAGGCCAAAAATACCCCCTCAATTGACTGAATTAAGGGGGCATTTGTCGCAGATATTTATCAAGAAATTCCTCTGATGTTAAACAATCAAAATCAGCAATAATTTTGATTAATTCTCGATTTTCAGACAAAAAGATTTCTGCCGCACCATATTTGGCAGTTAGATAGATAAAAACATCTTCAGAAGGCACTAATTTTTCTGCAATTATCTGACTTGCTTCTGCTTTCATTGCAATCGTTTCTGGTATAAATAAGCAATTAAGATTCTGCCAGATTTGATCTACTATTTTGGCTGCCCAATCTTTACCTTGAAGTCTTTTGCCAACTCGTAAAATTTGGTTAATGAGTTCCTGGGAAATAATAACTTTGATTGAAGATTGATTGTTGGGGTTATAATATCCTAACCATGTAAGAATTTGCTCTTGTGGTGAGAGGGGTTTTAATTGACCAATAATATAAATATTTGTATTTAAAAAAATTCTCCTCATTCATACCGCTCCTGAAATAGTTCTTGCTTCACTTTACGAATAAGCTCTAAAATCTGTTCATCAGTGTCGATACCTGCTTCTTTAAATGCAGCTTGCATCTTAGTACGAGCTTGTTCAAATTCTACTTGTTCATTTTGATCGGGAACAATAATAACAAGTTCAATCTCTGTGTCTGTTGGCAAATCTTGATGGGGTTGCTCGATAATTAATTGTCCATCTTTTATTTTGGCTTTAGTCTGAATAAATTGCATTTTTGATTTCTCCTCAGACTCAATCTGGTTTATTATATCTATCTTATCATTTTCGAGCGACTAATGTGTAAGAGGAAAATATATAAAAAAACAATACCCCCTCAATTGACTGAATGAAAGGGCGATCGCAAGTTTTTTATTAATGGTTTTTAGGAGACTTTTGTGGTTTCCTTTTCTGAGGGTTTGGAGGGTTTTAGTTTGCACTTGAGGGTTATCTCCATACTTTCACCCGCATTATATCAAAATGATAATCATAGCTCCAAACAGGTAGATCTAATTCGATTTAGATGATAGCAGTCAAAGCATCAACAATAGTAATAGTTTGATCAGGAAATTGTTTAGCTTTTGCTATGGCTGCGAAATACTGATCTTCTGTCGGATTGATCAGATTAGCAGATTCTAAGCAATTTTGTGTGAATTGAGTGGCTTGTTCAAATCCTAATCTATATAGAAGCAAGCTGTAATTTCGGCTAAAACAGCGTCATGATTGATGGATGCGTCAGTATAGCCACTTCCTTTGGGTGCGGGAGATAAGCGAAAAGATTTTTTCGGTTTGGATAAATAGCCTTTCGCTATTAAAAATGATTCTATAGCCGTTTGTACTGTATCAGAAGAAGATACCTTATGCTCTTGATTGTAGGCGGCTAGAGCATTAATTATGGTGGTGGGTAGCTCAATCGTCACCTGTTGCATAACCAAAATCCTCTTGATTTAATTATGTCCCTATTATACAATAAACCCCCTCAAACGACTGAATGAAGGGGCATTTATGGTATTTTTAGAAGCAATTTAGCCTACTTTTGTGGTTTAGTTTTCTGATGTTTTGGATGATTTTAGTTTGCGCTTCAGGGTTGAAGCTGCACCGAGAGTGCCGAGGGTTAATAAGCTGAGGAATGTAGAGGGTTCGGGAACGGCGACAGCTTCTAAAGCATCTATATTTTCATTCACTGCCCCGGTAGCCTGTCTGACATTGAAAGCTGTATCCCAGAGATGCCCACCGTGAAAGAGGAATTGAGCAGCTTGACCAAATCGCCAAGACCAAATTTCCCCGCCATCGATATCGCCCCCATTAATATTGGGTGTGATGATTCCATCAAGATTAGCGTCGATGGGCATAACACTGAACAGAATAGCATCGCTGTTATCCCATTGGCCAATGTTACCGCCATCCCAGACCATTAAACCATCCAAATCAATAATGTCTGCTAAGTTAGCTATGTCAGGGCGGTTAATCGCCGCCGCAATCTGAGCAGCATCAAGATAAGGGGTACTTACACTACCGTTGTAGTACCATAATGACGTTCTCGTACCGTTAATGAGGGGATCTCCCAGCAAAGAGTACACATCAGCATCATCAGGAGTCGGATCTGCTGGAGAAGGGTATTGAGAAGACGTTGATGATACAGAACTCCATACCTCCAAACCATCAAGATCGTTAACTCCCGCTTCATCAATTTCTGGAGGCTTTGCCCAAAAGTCAATCCCCCCGCCAATCGATTCAAAAAGAACACTTTTTTCATGTATTCCAAGCTGGTTATAATCAGGACTTGCGTTATAAACAGCAGCACGGGAATCACCGGGGAGTAATAGCGTTGTCGAACCGGTCGAGAATAGTAGGGCGGCTCGATTAGCGATGACATCCCAGAATAGGGCATCTTGATGATTAGCTAAAGCATCTACTTCTCTAGCTGGATCGGTATCACCTGCGCGAGAGCCGCTATAGTCGAAAGTATTTTGCCGACCACCATTGCCATCCCAGTAAATATTCTGTTCTGGATCTAGAACTGGCGGTTCTTGAGTGTCTTTGTCTAAGCGATCGCTGTATTCTTTACCCGGAACATTCTTGGGTCCCGGAATACCCGGTCCAGGTGCAGGTTGGACAAACGGCCCTTGAGGAACAAAGTGTCCTGCCAATACTTGGGATGGGGCTACCGTGACACCCAGTAAGAGACAGGAAGAGAACAAGAGTTTATGGGTGATTTTCATGATTATTGCTCCAGCAGATTTCGTAGTGCGATTATCCCCTCACGGCTAGGTCAGGCAACACCCCAACTTAACGTCAAGGGGAGACAACGGGATTATACACATTTCACCCCCCCGCAACTGTATTAAAATATACAGTTTAATAAATCTTTACATTTCTCTACCCAACTAGCGATTCAGATTTTGGGTTTTTTTTGATTGTACTGATAGCGATCGCCACCCGCGCCGCTAGGTCAAGCAACACCCCAACTTAACGCCAAGGAGAGACGAGGACAGTTTACACAATGCCTATTCTTTGGGGAATCTATCTTGAGAATGATTTGAAATATGCTAAGTTGAGAAATTATCACGATCGCATCTAGTCAGTACCATGAGTGAAATTAGCGTCGGGGAAAAAGTCCGTCTGATTGCCATTCCCCCTTACCTGAAAACCGCCGATCCTATGCCTATGTTAAGGCCGCCAGAGCTGCTCAATATCGACGATATCGGCACGGTGATCGATCGCCGGCCGGGGGGTTATTGGGGTGTAAAATTCGATCGAGGCTCATTTCTGCTCGATAGCAAATATTTAGAAGCTATTTAAACCAGTTAAGTGCATCACGGTCAAGACAACTTTGATAAATCACAAGCAAATCTAACGAGTTAATTTATGTCTAATACTTTTCTATCGATCGTTATCCCGATGCGCGAGGGATTTGGCGAATATTGGCTAGGAGAATTATTGAAAGTCGAGGGAGATATAGAATTTATTTTAGTTCATCCTCCTGGGGTCAAACCTTCGCCGGTGAATGATCCACGCATGAAACAGATTGTCTGTGCTTTACGAGGTGAAATTATTCAAAGAAGTACAGGATTTTTAAATGCCAGAGGCACTTATATTCTCACAATCAATTGCGATGAATATTTACACCCGGAGATCGTCACCTTAGTTAAAGACTATTTTGAACGCTTTCCCAACAGTTGGGTATTGCGATTAGCCAGACGTGGATTTCCCTACGGTGAACGAGAAAAATTAGAGAGTCCTTGGCCAACAATTCCCGATGTAAAAAGTTTAGCTATCTGTAGCAGAAGAGAAAATAATAGTAACTTATTTAAAGAGAATACTTATTTATTAGAAGCACCGATCGCTCCTTTAGATAATCCTTTTAATCCTAGCGCCCTGATCGGGAAACGTCGAGATCACAAGGGTCCTCACATGGAAAACTTTGATAAAAAAGTTTGGAAAAACGAACTGGTACAACCGGCAGTTAAAGAGATTACTGCTTCCATGAGTGTCACCGGTCCGATTAAATATATTCCCTTTTGGTGTTTAGATAGATTACTAGGTTTATATATTCAGGCCAAGTTTTTTGAGCAAGGTAAAACTATCGGTCATTGGCTGCCAGAAATAGCCGAACAACTGCGGATTGAAGATAATCCTCCTGAGTATAAAAGAACTAAACGTTTTTACTTTATTGCCGAGGTGATTCTCCTGAAAAATTTCCCTAAATACGGTTATCTTTGGAATTTAATTCTCGCTCAAGCGACGGAAGTACCCGGACGAGCTATCGATTCCATAAAACGAAAATTATTGCCAGAAAAACCTTCTATATCCAAGTGATCGGTAATCCAGAATAATAACCTAAATTTATGGAACTAGGCTCTGTTTCCCAATCTAAAACCTGTTCCACACGCTGATAAATTGCCGCCGCTTCCTCACTAGAATTGCCGATACAAGTTAACCCTAATTTACCAAATTCTGACAGCGCACCCATGAGATGAAAAACTGTTCCCGTTTTACTGCTACTATCAAAATGTAAGTGATGTTTAGCAATAATATCCATTAAATCATCGGGAAGTAAACCTTTGTATTGGGGTTTGTGGAGATTATCGGAGGCAATATAGTATTTTTCCTGGTGAGGTTGACTGAAAAATGATCCGGTTTTTTGATCATATTCACCATTAGTTAAAAGCTTCAAAGTCATAAAAGGATGGGTAGTTCCTCCTTTTCGCAGATTAATTTCGATCGCCTGTAAATCCCAGACTAAAGTTTCTGGATTTTTGACAGCGACGAAATCAACTCCATAGCGTTCAATTGCCCCCTTGGCTGCCAGAATTTTCCCTATTTTTAGGCCTAATTCCTGTAATTGTAGGCGATAATTTTCATCGGCAGGAAAATGACAACCTAGATAAATTTGACCATCGGGACCACCTAAAATTTGATCGTGAGTGGAAAGAATCTTCACTTCTCCCGTGGGTGTAATATAACCTTGCACACTCGGTGATCGCTTTTCTTCTCCTTCAATAAAAGCTTCAACAATTCCCCCTAATTCAGCAATTTTGCCAGAAAAACTCTCCCAATTTTCATCGCTTGCTTGAAAACTCATCTTGTCTAATAGTTGGGACAAGAGATTGATTCTCTCGCTTAAATCTAGACTGTTACTATCCACAATTTCTCCTAAAGGACGTAAATCTAAAACCGCATTTCCTTCTCCCGATAACCCCTCATTTAACTTCACTACCATGCGTTTTAATTGCGGTTGACGGAACCACAAATTAGCGGCTTCATATAACAAATCCTTGACCGTATTTACCTGTAAACTACCGTCAGGATGGGGAATATTGCCTTGACCAAAAATCTCGCGACTGCCACTTTTAGAACCCCAATACAATAAATCTGGACTACAGGCAAATAAAGGAATATCTAATTGTAAAGACAATTCTCGCTCTAAATTAGTAGAATTAAAACAAACCATGTAAGCACGATCTCGACGCAACGCTTGCCGGATTCTTGCTACTAAGCGCGGTCTTTCCAGAATTTTTTGGGTTAAAGGTTGAAAAGAGTTATCGTGAGTTGTCAGTAATAACAGACGATTATTAGCATGGGAAAAAGGAATCCCCGGCAACAATTGCAGGTAATAATCAATCACCATCCGCGCCAATGGCTGCGCTGTTACATAGATTAAACGAGTTTTCGGGTGTCGCAACCGAATCAGAGAAAATAATAATCTTTCTTCGTAATGTAAAAAACCCGCCACTTTTTGACCGACTCTCTGATCGATACTAAAAGAAGGGATAACTAGGATATCATAATCGCATTCATCCGATTCGGGAACGTTTTCTCCCTGCCAAATCTCTTTTAATTTTTCTTGTAATTCTTGATACCGCAGCCGCTTTTCTAGCATCAAATCTCTATCTAACAGCATGGTTTGTCCCACCTCTGGGGTTGCAGATACCTGTATCTTATCGATTTTGAGAGCCTGTCGTCTCCACTGTCTTTCTTTTCTTAATATTCCCCTGGGATCATTGCCATTAAAAAGGGATACAGTGGACTCTGTATCCCTTTTAATCACCTGAGATTGGTTTTAACCTAGCGGGTGAAATAAGAGATCGGGATAAAAGCGATTAAATTCGATTAAAATCCCGGCGGTGAAAGTCAGCAGCGCCATAATTAACACGGGTGCGGACGAGAGAAATTTAGTAAGTCCTTCCATCTGAGTTCTCCTAGGGAATAAAAAGTCAAGGGTTTGACACAAAAATTAACGAGGGGAAACGGTAATTTCCGAATCCTTAACGGTTAATTTACCGGAAGTGGCTTCTTGTAAAGCCGCCAAGGGCCAGAGAAAACCCGTTAACATTTTGCTGAGAGCGAGGGGAACATCGATGATGATTTCCTTCATTTCGGCATCTTTGTCGTCGCGCACGGCGATTAAATAGGCCCGACCAACCCAACCGATCCAACCGGTAATGTACAGGAATAGGATGCTAGGGATAAAGAAATCGCCCATGTGGTCCCAACGACCATCAACAATTAGGTGTGGATAGCCTTCCGGTCCACAGAGAGCTTGGGAGTAGGTTTGAGCGCGTTTGGCTCCCGATTCGGGGTCGAGAGTGGTGTTGCGGAAACTCTTCGCTTTTTGTAGGAAAGCGGGATTTTCGCTACAAGGGGTCAGATTGGACAAATCAGCCGACGCTGGAGCGGCAAAGGTGAACCAGAGGGATAGCACCAGGGCCAGAGCGAACAATTTTCGCATAAATTGTTTCCTTTTGTTACGAAATATGAAGTTCTTTGTTCAAAAAGCGAACAATTTGATCGTACACGGAAAAAATCTTACTCCGATGAGGGGTACGAGTAAAGTTTCTATTACAAAACTATACGCAAGGCTTTAGACCCCGGTGATATGAACCACCACTTGTCTTTGGTGACGACTCTGACGATGTTCCCAGAGATAGATACCTTGCCAGATGCCTAAAACTAATTTACCCCTAGCGATCGGGATTTGTTCCGATGTCCGGGTTAGGACCGAGCGAATGTGAGCGGGCATATCGTCTGGCCCTTCGGTAGAGTGATAGTAGAGACTGCTATCTTCCGGGACTAACTTGGCGAAGAAATTGGCCAAATCGGTGAGAACATCGGGATCGGCATTTTCTTGGATCAGCAAGGAAGCGGAGGTGTGACAGACAAATATACTGCATAATCCCGTCGTTATGCCCGATTCAGCCACGATCGCTTCTATGGGAGCAGTGAGACGATGGAAATTCTTGGGACTGGTGGTAATCGTCAGGGATTTTTGATATTGACGCATGGGAACCGAATCAGAGAGAAATGGGAGTAGGGGGGATTGTCCTGGAGAGCAAAGGTTGTCCCGCTTGTAAGAGATCGTGAAGGTTCACCACTGCACCGATAACAGCGATCGCTGGGGCTTCAAAGCCGGTGGCTTCGATCTGGTCCATAATCGTGCTGAAAGTACCGATTAACTGCTGTTGTTGCGGTGTTGTTCCCCAGCGAATCAGGGCGATCGGCGTTTCTGGACTTCTGCCCGCTTTGGTTAACTCGCCGATAATATAGGGTAAATTATGCACACCCATGTAAACAACAATTGTTTCCGCACCATGGGCGATCGCTGACCAGTTAACCTGGGGACGATATTTACCCGCCATCTCGTGGCCGGTGACGAAAGTAACGGAGGAACTATAATTGCGATGGGTGAGGGGAATACCGGCGTAGGCAGGCACGGCAATTCCTGAAGTGATTCCCGGCACGATCTCGACGCTAATTCCGGCCGCGATCAGATCGAGCATTTCTTCACCCCCGCGACCAAAAACAAAGGGATCACCGCCTTTGAGACGAATAACCACGGCATTAGTCTGGGCCTTTTGGATCAGTAAAGCGGTGATTTCCTCCTGTACTAGAGAATGACGACCGCGACGCTTACCCCCATGGATTTGTTCGGCCCTGGGGTTAATCATGGCTAGAATCGAGGGGCTGACTAGGGCATCATAGAGGACAACATCGGCATTTTCTAGGAGAACTTTTGCTTTTAAGGTCAACAAACCGGGATCCCCGGGACCCGCACCGACGAGATAGACCTTACCGCAACTTTCTGATTGATTCATAGATACTGGGGAGAAAATTCTTGCTTCGATCGAATGCGCTTGATTCCTACTTTATTGTGACTGGGGCAAAATTTGGTATTTTTGGCTACAGTTACTCGGCGATCATGCGCTTTCTTCATGAAGAATTATGATCTTAACATTACTTAACCTTTAATCTAGCGATCGCTCAGATCCTAAATCTTGTTTAACAGGTGAAGACCTTCCGGCAAAGGAGCATCGAAATCATCTGGAACGGTAAACTCGCCTGCACACAAACCAAATGGTCGCAATTGCTTACTACTGGCAATAGGTCTAAGTTCAGCGATCGGCTTATCAGATCTAACAATGACAAGCGTTTCACCTGCTTCTACTTGACGAAGATATTTCAAGGGATCGCGTTGTATTTCATCAACAGTGACGTTCAACATTAGATTACCTCAGTGCAAACTTGATGGACAGTTGTCAACGGTTTTTCGATTCAAGTAATCAGACTATTGACTACATAATTGCAGCATTGAAATAAAATTAAATGGTTTTAGCCCATGTAATTGCGCGATTGAACATTGCTTGAAGCACATTCTTTCGTTCAAGAGTTGCTGTGTCTAGCATGGCTGATCCTAGATTGAAAGGTATAATTTAATTGCATAGCGCAATAATTTACTCTAGTCTAGCTAAAAAATTGTAATCGTGTTCAAATTACTGTTTACATAAGCAAAAATAAGATGCGTTACATTTCATTAACGCACCCTACAAGATTGCGATTGCACTTCTCCTCGTCAGTGAATTTAGAGTTGTTGTATTTAGCTCAAGAACAAATCTCGTTCAGCTTTTCTTCTCCGAACAAGACCTGGCAATTCTCTGCCACCAGCCCGCACCCATTTTCTAAATTCATCATTGGCAATACTTACACGATTGTCCCCTCGATTTAAACGTTTACGTAAAGTCGAGTCTTGAAGTGCACCTGCACCAAGGTTGAAGGTAAAACTGACTAAAGCAGAAAACTCATTGTCATTTAGAGGAACTGTGATTAGATGGCTCACCGCATCTTCAGCACTCGCTAAATCAGACCTCAGCAGATTCTCTGCCTCAAGGAGAGTAATAACTTTAACGTCAACGTCGCTAGCTGTTACTGAGTCTATATTCCCCCAGCCTATTGTTGGCACTCTTACAGGATCGAAATAAGCTGTTACACCGCCATTAGGCACAAGCTGACCTCGACGCGGACCCGATCGGAAAGTTCGGCTATGTAAACCTTCAAATTCTTTTACAAGTTCCAGTCCTGCATCGTTAATCCTTCTTCCTCCACTGGGTGGAGGAGCTACAGACATCAGAACATCAAAGTAAATACCTGCCGTTTGAGGACCAATCACACCTCGAAGGAGACCAGTATTACCAAGACCGTTAGCATCTTTGAATGCATTTACACCAGCTTCAGATAAGTCCAAACCTTTTTGCTGGCAGAAGGCAATGAACTTATCTAAAGTAGTTCGCCCTACTACTCCTGGGACATCCAGTTCTAGCCTTTGCTTAATCTGATTGAAATTAGCCAACGGGAGGTTAAGCAGTATATCTAGAGCATGATTCTCCACCTCATTGAGATCACGTCTATCAAGCCCTTGAATAGTTACTTCGGACATTTAGCTCTCCTTAATAAAGGTCAAAAACGGAAACTTTCTGTATAAAACTCTCCAGAGTAACGATACGGGTCAACTTCTGGTATATCGCTCCATTTAGGCGCAATCGCCAGAACTTTTCCTTATATCACGCCCAAAAGCGTGTTAGCCAGATTAGCTTACTGCAAACAATCTCCTTTAAGGAAACTTATCACAGAAGCTTTCCAAAGTTATAGCAAAGATTCTTAGATATGACTGCACTTTGTCACAAAATTTCACTATTATTTCGGGTGCGGTTATTTGTTATGTTTCTTGGTTCACAACTTCTTTAACAATTTGTCATACTCTGCGTGAGAGCCTATCCAAAACCAAACAATTACATTCTTACTCTTGATTCTTCCTAGCGCTCTCCAACCTATACCGACTCTGATTGACTAGATCTGGTCTTCTTGATTGACCTCCTTAAATTCTAAGCTTGGATGACTTGGGTTATCTTTCCATAACTTGTAATTTTTTCTGGCTGTTCTTTTCACTCTTTCTGGTAGCTGTTGAAATAAGCCGATGAAATCTGGATTTAGTTCCGACTTCATAACTCATCAAATCCCATTTCTTTAGTCTGTCCGTTTTCTGAATCCGCAATAGCTTTCTGAGCAAGTTCTTTGAGAATTAAGCTGTCTTGGGGTTTAGATAATGTTTCTTGCCATTTGATTTCATTTTCTATGTCTTCAATAAACTGCTCTGCCAGTTCGTCTTGAATTGCTTCTGGCAGTTCTTGAGCTTTTTGTACAGCTTTACTTAGAAGTGTTGATAACATTTCTTTTCTTCTCTTCTCTTGAAAATATAACTACATATTATAGGTCAACTTTCTGTATAAAACTCTCCAGAGTAACGATATGGGTCAACTATCGCCAGAACTTTTCCCTATATCACCCCCAAAAGCTTGTTAGCCAGATTAGCATCTTGCCAAAAACCTTGTTTAACTAAATTTCTGACAAATAGGCTCATTCTAGCGATGATTCCTCTGTCTGACCGCACCTCTTGATAAAAATTGATAATTATTCGACCTTTAGCGATCGCTATCGGGGGATAATTGTTTTTTGTTACAGCAGGATGAAGCAGCCTAACTGATGGCTATATTTCCAGATTATCGCCCGCAGGAAACCAATAATTGCCGATGATAAATTTGTCGTCGTCGTCGGGGGTGAACAGGCTATCACCACAAGAGCAGTACAAGCTTATCGACAGGCTTGATCGGAACCTTTTACGGTGGTTCAAATTGATGCCCATGGCGATATGCGTTTTGAGTACGAAGGCTCCCACCATAACCACGCCTGTGTGATGCGTCGGTTGTTAGAAATGGGTTTACCGACTTTACCCGTGGGAATTCGGGCTATTTGTCGAGAAGAAGCGGAATTAATCGCTAAACAGCAGATTCCCGTGATTTGCGATCAAGATATCGCCGGGGATGCGGAGTTATGCTGCTTTCGCCAACACAACTGTGCATACCTCGTAATCGGCAAGCTCACGCTTTAACGGGCGTGGGGCGCATTCATCAAGCAGGATTCGCATAGGCTGTCAACATTTCCTTTGCTAATTCAAGGGCTGAGATCGCCTGTTCCCGACTGACACTAGGAAAATGGTCTAGAAATACCTCTAATGAATCACCAGCCTCAAGATAATCAAGTAGGGTTCTCATCGGCACACGAGTTCCTACAAAAACAGGGGTTCCCCCTAGAATGTCGGGATCACTGTGAACAACACGGGATATTAATGCCATAACAAATATATCCAACTGGCTACTAGCTTTTATAGTCATTGTATCCTAAAGTCATTTGTCGGCTCTATACAAGGTGAGGCTCAGGCATGGGACACTTCACTTGACTACTCTGCCTACATCTTGCCGCTAGACCCAAACTAACTTTTGGATACGATGCACAATTGGCATTCATACCTTGATTCAGCAACGCCTAGACTTACAGCTTCAATCAATGTGCATGGTGCGTTCCCCAAAAATCGATCGCTGGAGCGGTAGAAGTTGCATTAGGGAACGCACCCTACAAGATCGGCGATCTGCTACGCAGTGCCTTCGGCATCGCAATTCAAACTAACTTGCCCTTGCAGAATCAGCGCAACTAAACTAAACTTAGTTTGTGGACTTAGTTTTTTAAGAGCATGGAAACTGTAAACATTCATCAGGCTAAAACAAACCTTTCTCGGCTATTGTCCCGTGTGGAACTCGGAGAGGAAATCGTTATTTCAAACCGAGGTGTTCCAATTGCTAAACTTGTTCCATTTCGGACATCTTTAGATCGACGGTCTAGTTTAGGACAAGATCGAGGGATGTTTACCGTACCAGATGATTTTAATGCCCCTTTACCAGAAGATATTTTGGTAGCATTTGAGGGTGGTGCGGAGTGAGACTTTTACTGGATACACAATGCTGGCTGTGGTGGTTTGCCCAACCAGACAAGTTAAGTGAGAATGTAATTGAACAAATTGCCAACGAAAGCAATGAAGTGTGGTTTTCTGTTGCCAGTGTTTGGGAGATGGGAATTAAAGTCTCAATCGGTAAATTACCACTGCCAGGACAAATAGATGATTATGTCTCTACTCGAATGACCCGACTAGGAGCTAGATCGTTAGAGATCAATGCTTCTCATGCTTTGCGGGCGGCTGCATTGCCTTTACATCATCGTGATCCTTTTGACCGAATGCTGATTGCACAAGCTCAGGTAGAAGATATGACACTTGTGAGTGCGGATTCAACATTTAATCAATATGAAGTATCTTTGCTTTGGGCAGCTAGTTCTTAGTCATAAACACAGAATTTCACCTGCTTTCTAGATATTCGTGAACCAAATTCTGTGTAGTTGTAATTATTAACTCGCACATTTTTCCAACTAATTGACTGTCATTTCTGGAAGACTCCAAAGTGACTTGACACTGACCTGCACAAGAGCCTTCAATTTCACAGCCTTTGCAGAAATCATTCTTACAACTTCAATCAATGTGCATGGTGCGTTCCCCAAAAATCTATTAGTAGAGCGGTAGAAGTTGCCTTAGGGAACGCACCCTACCAGAGCGGCGATCTGCTACGCAGTGCCTTTGGCATCGCACTAGGCTTTAGCTTTTAAAGGAAATCTCTCAGGATTTTTAATAATTTCTTTGCTTAAATCTACATCTAAATCTGGCCAATAAAAATGATCAGGAAAAGGCTCTTGTATATTTAAAATTTGTCTAATAGGGACATCTTGAAACCAAGGAAAATCTTGATAAGAAAGAAACATTTCTTCATTGTTTGCCAGAATCCATATTCCATGGGAAGAAATATGAGTTACTTCAGCTTGAGAAGTGTTTTGTCCAAGCATTTCTAAGTTCATTTTGTCGTTCCTCAATAATAGTTTCTATCGCTTGAAGTTGTTTTCGAGATAGGTTATAATTACGAGCTAATTCAATTTGTGGTTCCAGCCAAAATTTAGCTTCTCCTTCTGCACAATGAACATGAACGTGCATTCTTGTTTCTTCGCGGGAAAAGAAAAAGAAGCGATAGCCATCTTCTCGGAAAACAGTTGGACTCATCAGAAATCTAATCAGGATGATTGATGCTTACCCTTCGTTTATTATAGCAAATCCCCCTCAACTGGTCTAAAACTAAGGGGGAATGAGTTATAAAAAAAGGCAATTTAACCGATGTTAGTGGGTTCTTTTTTGATCGATCACTGGAGCGGTAGAAGTTACATTAGGGAACGCACCCTACAGCGATAGCGATCGCACTAAATTAGCTTATACTTCGTGTTGATCCGAAATTCCCCCTTGACAAAAGGCCATAACCTGTGCTTTGGGAGGGATTAAGAGAATTTCTGATGCCACCTTACCCGGTAGAAATCAAGGAAACCCCCAATAAATCTAACTCGGTTTTAGCACAGGGTGAGAGCATCTCAAAAGCTATTGACAATTGGCCAATTTTGTGATCCGCTTGCTGTGTGGGCATTTCAGGTGATACCAGTCAATCAGAATAGTTACGAAATCTTCACATTTGGTCGATTTTTGCTTAACAATTGAGATGGCCAATTCTCCTCAAATATGCCTGAATCGCTCTCTGGGTAAGCAACTCATATAAAGTTCATTTTGTCAAGGATTGTTAAGATGCGCTTACCCTGGGTTTTAGCAAATATGCTCCCTCCCTGTCCATTGAGAAATATTACAATAAACATGGGTACACCAAGAAAAGTTAAGGGGTGTATCCATTGATGGATAAGGGTTTTCGGCTATTATGGTATATATGTATGGGGGAAGTTCAGTAATAAAAATCCCCCAGTTTTAGGGGGGATTTTTTTCAGGGTAAAATATCAGAACTTGAAAGCAAAGCTTAGAGATATCGCCTTAGACTTAAATGCTGATGCTATTGAGTATTAGAGAAGGTTTTAGATAGGTATAGGGTACGACTCGTTTTTGATTATTGGCATCAATCTCTTGTTCGTTCATATTGAGATTTTGCTGAAATTGTCGAAGGAAGCCCGTAATTGTTGCCTGATCACGCTCGGCAAAAACCTCCTCAAACTTCCGGCCATAGAGTTCTTGAAAAGCTTTATCGTAATAGCCCAATCGATCGTATCGATAGTCGGATAAAGTGAACAGACTTTGTAACTGATCGGCAGCCTTTTTATAAGGAGGCAATAGCTGAAGAATGTCTTTTTCGGTAATTGATCCTCTGGCATCTCCAATGATTGATCCTGTAGTATCCTGAATCGCTTCTGGAAGATCACGGTAAGCGGCCAAGGGCATATTAGCGGCAAAAGTCATGTAATCATACTGACCATAATTAACGGCCGAATGCAGTGGCCCGCAGATAAAAATAATTGTGGTAACGACTTCAATTAAGTCCTCCACAGCCGTAAAATTGGCTGGCATTCCCTTCACATTACCCCCTTGATTTGCCGCAGAATTAGATAATTCTCTGGCCCATGCTTGCAATTCTTGATCGTTAGTAATGTCTTGGGGGTTTGGGTAAAAATAATGGAGATAATCAGAAACAAACTGATTAATAGACTGCCAAACCAGGATTCCATCATCCCGGTAAGGGTAGTGGGGTAGTCGTTCCGTATCATCCATACCCCGATTACTTATTTCTCTGGGAAAGGCAAAGTCTCGAAGATTCCACTTTTCGTAGGCATCCTTAACCAGTGCCATCGACTCTGCCAAGGTGCCAGCCAATAATTCATCCACCGGTCCATTCGGGTTGATCAGTCTCTCTTGTCCCAGATGGTTGTTCGTTAACATAAATCTTAGGTGTGGCTTGAGCAGAAGGCTGAGGGGGTGATTTTCTGCCAGTTGCCGGGCCGTGCCGATCGCGATCGGTTCCATGACAAAATGAGTTCGACAGAGATGGGAATTCATCTCGTGGTGATTGCTATCGGCTACCTGAACACAAATTTTGGCAAATAGCCAAGCAAGGGGGTTTTTCTCAAAAGGAGTATAAAGCTTTTCCGCCTTTTCCCCAAATTGGATAGCTATCGGAACTAATTTGCCTCGATCTCTGATGCCACTTTTCCGCCACCAAAAGAAAGCTCTGGGTTTCGGTAAATATTTTCGTCCTTTGGCATGGGTTCCCCCTTGAACCAAAGAGGGACCGAGATAATTAATGTCTGTACCTGTATAATCGGCAATATAAATGTTTCCCTCCTCTAATTCTTTATTTACCTGAAACAATGGCTCGAAGTCTGTCTTAGAACTAGGGATTTGATTGAGAACTTGGGCGCGAGCATCCCCTGGGTTCAGTAAACGTAATACTAGGGGATTAGCTCCCGATAGACGTTGTTCGGCAAAGGCATCATTGGTTTGATAGACTTTGGCGATTTTAGGTAAGGGGATAATAGCAAAGAAGTCCTCATAATCTTGCAGCTCATCGAGGGGATCTAAAAAAGATTTGACTTTGACAGCCAGCATATTGGCAGGTAGTTCCGCAGTTGCCGCCAACCGTTCAGTAATGTACTGAAGGGAAAAGTTTTCCGCTGCAGGCACGGATTCCATGAGAACTAAAGGTGGGAGATACTGATAGTCGTATCTATAGGCTTGCCGTTGAAGATTGAGGGAATCAGCCCGACGATTCGCATCCGGTTCATTTTGGGGCAGACAAGGAGTGGGAGAAGGGGGATTAACCATTCTGATCAAGTTTGAAGAAATTTAGGGAATTGTACCGTGTTTTTTCTTCCTTGCAGTGATTTCTGAACATTTTTTAATAATTTATCCTCGCTATCACCTATTTTGATCCTCAACATCCGGCTTTCTTTTTCATCGGAAATTTTGGGTCTGAAACCCCGCCGTTCTAGGTTGGCTTTACGTTAGAATTAAAAGGCCAGTCTCGAAAACCAAGTGGACGGCGCAGCACCTTGAAAACTCGGCTT
>VYKR01000031.1_pt1 | contig 32961 bp, 30 predicted proteins | sample 5109561 | NCBI WGS metagenome assembly VYKR01 (sample SAMN12291799, study PRJNA351875) | freshwater metagenome | isolation source: freshwater lake | place: USA: Michigan, Ford Lake | collected 2015-08-15
CAAATCTCGACGCTTCATGAGGCGATCGAAGTCGGTACAATTTGGACATGGGTTGATGCAGAAAAGATTAGATAAATTGGTTCTTCTAAATCCGCTTCTGGGTCTGTTAACAACCCATTAGGCAAGGGTAAAGATTCCCCCCTAGATAAATTAACTTCTGCCATGTCCACCAGCGCACTAGCTAAGGAACGGCGGACTGCTGCTAGATCATTTCCCCAGGAAATCACGCCAGGGAAATCCAAGACTTCTCCATGGACTCCCTGTTCCAGAAATTTATACATGGCTTTGTAGGTAAGCATCCAATTTATACTCCTTTCTTTCACCGAATTTTTTGATTAATCGTAAAATGTAGGGTGCGTGTTTGCGGCTACCAATTCGGTCAAAAAACCAAAATTAACAAGCCGCCGTAACGCACCGATTGTATCATTAATTGTACCTAATCTAAAACAGGCTTCTAGCCTGTTCCACGGGAAGATGGCCTCGGGGGGATATTGGTTGATAGATAGATAAAGATTAACGCTGGTCTCACCCCCTCGCAATCACAGAGTGTAGGGTGCGTTATGCTATTCCTAAAAAAACCTAAGAAACTAATTCAAATTCAACCTTCATTTTTAGGGCTGTAGCGATGAGATTTAACAACAAAAAAGAGTTTCCTTCATAGTCAGCATTTTCTAAAGCTTCAATAATAGATTCATCAGTATTAATTAATTCTGCTAAAGCTTTTGTCGAAAGATGATATGTTTCCTTGATCTTAAATATTTTTCTGGCTACTTCGTCATCAATACGAGCCTTTTCTAATTCTAATTGACGCGCTGGATTATTAGCGTAATAACGTTGGTAAAGAATTTTTAAGCCATCGGCTGTTGTTTGAGATGTATTCATATTAACTCCTGAAAATAAGTGTGTAATGCGGAGTAAGGGTTTGTAGTTTTTCTAAAATAATTTGCAGGTGGGGAGTTATGGATATCATGGCAATCTCAAGTTCATATTTAAGGCAGAATAATAAAGTAGCTCATGTTATCGGATTGAATTAAATTGAAATGTCTGTGGTCTAATGTCAGAATTTGGTTAATAGAATAGCGTTCTGCCATGACCAGTAAACTAGCATCAACTAAGCCTAACGGTAAATCTTGATAACGAGTCATAATTTTAAGAGCTTTTTCTAAATCTTCTAAATCGAAGGGAAGCAAACTATATTTTCCCTGTGTAATATCCATCAAAAAAGCTCTAGCTACTCTTTCACCGAGATATTTAGTCGCTAAATAATCAACTTCTGGTAATACCGTCACAGGCACAAAAACTTGCTGATTTTTGATCGCTTCTACGACAATAAAATGATAGTGATCGTCTCGGTCTAATAGGGCAATAATTCCACTGGTATCTGCTATTATCTTTCGTCCTGCCACAATAATTCCTCGCAACGAGTTGATAGGTCAGACATTCCACTAGCTCCCATCCCAATAGATGGGGGTAAAGATGGGGAATCATTGTCTTTTATTGGCTCATTTTCTATATTTTCCCCTATTTCTTTAAGGATTAATTGAGCAATATTTTCCTGTCGATCTGCTGGCAGAGTAGCTAATTTTTTGAGAGCAAGTTCTAATAATTTAGTCATGATTTTTTATTCAATGAAAAAGTTCTAATTATAGCGCACCACTTTTATCATTCATTCTACCTGAATATAACGACGAGAAAGATTGCTTCGGGGGGATATTGGTTGAGAGATGAAGGTTAACGTGAATATCCCCCCTCGCAATGACATCTTTGTCGGAAAAAAGCTTCCTTTGACTTGGCGAAGCAATCAGTGTCAGGTATCGAGTTCCGCAAAATGCGATATTTCCGCGATCAAAATCCCCAAAATTATCCTTGACAAAAGACCTGAGATCGTCATATCCTACAGGTTACAAGTCTTTGCGCGAGAAAAGGCACACCACACGCAGCAATACCCAGAAACACCCCGCCGAAAACCCCAGGTACGGGTAGGTGTCCCTTGGGGACTGCTGAATTAAAGACTGCTGAATTAAAAGTTAATTGTCGGCCTGTCAACCACCTACCTCCTTGTCTCCAGCCGACGCTATCGGCGAACTTTTCCAATACTTCCACATCTTCTATTTCGCCATTATACTTTATCGTGCTACCAAGACTCTCATAGATGTCTTTCTGGACGCTGAAGCCAAACTTACCGTTACTATAATTTAGCCAAAGTTGGTTAATAGTTCGTAAATCTTCACAGGGAAAATTATCAATATCCTCTCGTCTCAACCATCCTTCGCTTTCCCTTCCGGCGACCCGACACATAACTTTACCTGTTTCTTCGTCTGCTTCTTTCCAGTTTCCTGCTGCTAGGAGTTGCTGTAATTTGGAGTAGTTAACACCCCTAGCACTTTTAAGCACAATATTAGCAGAAACTTTAGGCGGTGGTGGTGTTTGAATAACAGGGGTTTTTGGTGTTGGTGAATAACGGGGAGTTGCTGGTGTTTGTATAGAAGTTGCTGGTGATTGTCCCGTCAAATCTTGTAAAATTTCCCTCGCTGACTGATAACGTTTTCTCGTACCAATCTCGATCATTTTATCAAGAACGCGCCCTAAATCATCCCTCACCTTATTATTTACTAGAAACTGTCTCCAGATCCATTCATGCTCACTGGTATCAAATAAATCAAAGGGTGAAACCTGAGTCAACAAATAAATACAAGTGACTCCTAAACTATACAAATCACTGGGATTATTCGCCTTACCGTTAGCTTGTTCTGGGGCGACATATTCCGCTGAACCGATTACCGTACCAGTAACAGAACGGTTAAGAGGTGTAACAAGTTTAGCTGCGCCAAAATCCACTAAAACCGCCTTCTTGTCTGAGTTACGTCTAATAATATTTTCCGGTTTAATGTCTCGGTGAACTACTCCCCGACTATGAATAAAATCTAAAACCGGCAAAATATCTGTTAATAAAGCTTTAATCTTCGCTTCATTAAATACCCCTTGGCTTCTTAATTCTTGTTCTAAATTCTGTCCTTCAATATATTCTTGTACCAAATATTGACGGTCATCATCATGATTGAGATAGGCGAAAAGTTCAGGGATTTGGGGATGTTTTCCTAACTTCTCTAATTGGATTGCTTCTTTTTCAAATAATTCTGAGGCTTTCTCAATTGTATCAGTCCCTTGAGCCGAAGGAAAAAACTGTTTAATCACACAATAAGGTTTAGAAGGCTTACTATAATCTATCGCTTTAAAAGTGCGACCAAATCCTCCTTGACCAATTAATTTAATTGCTTGATAACGCTCTTGTAAAAACAATTTAGAGCGGCATTTTTCACAGAATTTATTGCCATCTGGATTGGCAGAAGAACAATTAGGATTGAGACACAGACTCATGGTTTTTACTCCTTTAAGTAGTTTGGTTGACGTTAAAAAAGTAGCTGTTGGTTATGTTGGGTTTCCTGTCTTAGCTGTTGGTTATGTTGGGTTTCCTGTCTTAGCTGTTGGGAGCATCTCATCTATGCAAGTGAGTAATTATACTTATCCCTAAAACTGGTTTCTAGCAAGGCTTTCAAAATAGCTTGACATAAAAACCTGATTTAGGGGTTACAAAGGTGAGATGCTCCCTAGCTGTTGGTTATGTTGGGTTTCCTGTCTTAGCTGTTGGTTATGTTGGGTTTCGTGCCTCAACCCAACCTACGGTACTATTATTGATTCTACTGTGTTCGGTAATTCGATTTGTAATTTTCCTGCGCGAGAATGGGTATTTTTTCAAAAAAGATCAAGTTGAACTTCAAAAAAAGGTTTTCTAATTATTAAAGGAGGATCACCGATTTCTCCAGAGAGTTTCAGCAAGCCATCATCAAAAGTATCTAAAACATCCACTCTGGCTTTAATTGCCGTCGCCACATGAGTTGCATCTTTAGGTTTTAGTGCCTGATATTGCCACATCAATTCTCTGGCTAGTTCGCCAACTTTTCTGTCCACATCATAAATATAAATCCACTCATGTCGGAAAAAATCTCTGATTTTTTCCTCACTTTCTTTAGGTAATTTTGGCTGTCCTTTTTCTAATTTCACCACTTCAATAAAAGTAAGAGCAGAAGTCACGATTATTACCTGACCATTTTCAGCTGCTTTGAGAACAGAAATACAATCATTAATTTTATCCTTTTCATTTTTCAGGAAAGCTAAAAAAACACAAGAATCCCAGTAGTGTAGCTTTTTTGTGGGACGAATCAATTACTTCCTCCCAAAATTCCGATCATTTCCTCTATGCTAGGTAAATCTTTTTCCTCAGGAAAAATATCAATTGACTCAACTTTAATCCCGATTTTTTCCCCATCTTCTCTAGAGGTAACTATCCCCGATACAGAGACTCTTTTTTCTAGATATTCTTTGATATTATCAAGTAAATTTGGTTCAAAGTAACATTTAACACTTTTATTAGTCAATAAATTGTAAACTCTAAAAATAGGTTGACTACTTACATCAATAGCTTTAAGCACACCTTCTACAGTACCAAAACTTTGATATTTTCCTCCGATAATTTCATCAACATTAGCAATCAAAGCTTGATTCAAGTCGATACACCTCGAATCAAAGCCCAATTGCACCATAAACTCATCTCTTTTTTTCAATATTGCTAATGATCGCGCACTTTCTAAAGCTCGATCAGAAAAATACTTAGGGCGAATCGGATGTTCTAAAATTGTTACTATTCCCCTTTCTACAGTCTTAATAACTTCAGAAATTTGACTAGGTGTAATCTGATCTTGAGGCATTCCTTCTAAAGTAAGATGAATACTGCCACTATGAACTTGAGAGATTCTCCAATTTATCAGGGGGCGATTTTTGTTAGCAAGGGTTTTATCTACTTCATGGAGTAGTATTGCTAATTGTTCTTGAGCCTTGATAAATTTATCAAAAGACAACAGTGAGCCTTCTATATCTAGTGTTAGGCTCTTGATTGTTTCCTTCGATATCGGGCTTTCCCCTTTAGTCATGGCTCCAGGAATCGTGATAATTATCTCAAGTGTAAAGGTTTTGGCTAACTACTAAAGCTTCCTACTTTACATTTTTACATGAACTAAGCCTAAAGCCTAAACTAGGTTGACCTATAACCACAAAAAAACCCGCTGGCGCGGGCTTTTTCCACAAAACCAAAGTTTTAATTAACCTAACAACGCTTTTGCCTTCGCTACCACGTTATCCAGGGTAAAACCAAACTTCTCTAGAATCACACCCCCCGGAGCAGAAGCGCCGAAGGTATCAACCCCCAACACATCCCCCTCATCGGTGATGTAGCGATGCCAACCCATGGTTGAACCCGCTTCCACTGCGAGACGTTTTTTCACTGCTTTCGGCAATACCGATTCTTTGTATTCTGCCGATTGTTCCTCGAATAGCTCCCAACAGGGCATAGAAACGACGCGAGCTTTAATTCCTGCCTCTTTCAACACCGCAGCCGCTTTATCGCAGAGATATAACTCGCCCCCCGTACCGATGAGAATGACATCGGGAGTACCTTCGCAATCGGTGATAGTATAAGCACCTTTAGCCACACCCGCAAGGGAAGTTCCCGCTAAATTGGGCAGATTTTGACGGGAGAGAGCCAATAAAGTCGGGCGTTTCTTTTCGCTCACCGCTACTTTATACGCACCGGAAGTTTCCGTACCATCTCCCGGACGCATGACTAACAGGTTAGGAATAGCGCGCAGAGAAGCAACGTGTTCCACGGGTTGGTGAGTCGGTCCATCTTCCCCTAGGGCAATGGAATCGTGAGTCATTACCCAGATGACGCGAGTTTCTGACAATGCCGATAAACGGATAGAATTCCGCATATAGTCGGTGAAAATCAGGAAAGTCGCCCCGTAGGGAATCAATCCCGTGTTATGGAGAGCAATACCGTTACAAATCGCCCCCATCGCGTGTTCCCGCACGCCAAAATGGACGTTACGCTCCTGATAACTGCCTTTTTGGAAATTACCAAAATGCTCTAATTCCGTGTAGTTAGAGTGGGTTAAATCCGCCGAACCACCGATTAAACCGGGTAAAACCCCCGCAAGGGCATTTAAGCAGATTTCCGAGTGTTTACGACTAGCCAGTGCCTTATCTTCGGGTTTATAAACCGGTAAAGCTTGCTCCCAACCTTCTGGCAGTTGACCGGTGGTTAACTGTTCAAATAAAGCCGCTTCTGCGGGATATTTAGCCTGATATTCGTTAAATAACTTATTCCAGTCCGTTTCTGCCGTCGCTCCCTTGTCCACTGCTTGCCGGAAACGATTTAACACCTCATCGGGAACCACAAACGGCTCGTATTGCCAACCCAGGGCCTTCCGGGTTAACTCGATTTCTGTTGCTCCTAAGGCTGCCCCGTGAACATCGGCGGTATTAGACTTATTGGGGGAACCATAACCGATGGTGGTGGTGATTTTAATCATCGAGGGTTTATCGGTGACAGCTTTGGCAGCCGCAATCGCATTGGCAATGGCATCTAAATCGGTGTTACCATTCTCAACGTGCTGAACGTGCCAACCGTAGGCTTCAAAACGCTTGCTCACGTCCTCGGTAAAAGCGATATCGGTGGAACCATCGATCGAGATATGGTTATCATCGTAGAGAGCGATTAACTTGCCTAAACCCCAGTGACCGGCCAAAGAACAAGCTTCCCCGGAAATACCCTCCATATTGCAACCATCACCCAAAATCACATAGGTGTAATGGTCGATAATTTTGGCATCCGGTTTGTTGAAACGGGCCGCTAAATGGGCTTCTGCTAGGGCCAAACCGACACCATTGGCAATCCCTTGACCCAGGGGACCAGTGGTCACTTCTACCCCTTCCGTGACGAAATTTTCGGGGTGGCCGGGGGTTTTCGATTTCCACTGCCGGAATTGTTTAATTTCCTCGAGGGGAACGCTATCGTATCCGGTCAGGTACATCAAAGCGTACTGCAGCATACAACCGTGACCGGCGGAGAGAACAAAACGATCGCGATTGACCCATTGGGGGTTTTTCGGGTTAAAACGCAGGAATTGATCCCAGAGAACAAAAGCCATGGGAGCGGCTCCCATCGGCAGTCCGGGGTGTCCCGATTTAGCTTTTTCTACGGCATCCACCGCTAAAAAACGCACGGCATTAATACAAAGTTCTTCGAGGGATTGGGAGGCGACAACCATAATGTTTTTTAGAATGAACTACAAAAATAAGACCAGGTTAAAGAGGGAGCCACTCACAGATTACTCTTTCAGGGGCATCGACTCAAGCATATTTTCTAAAAGCTAAGGTGACGTTATGGCCACCAAATCCAAAGGAGTTGGAGAGGGCAGCGTTAACTATCTGCTGACGACTTTCGTAGGGGACGTAATCGAGATCGCAATCGGGGTCAGGATTGTCCAGGTTGAGCGTCGGGGGAATCCGATCATTAGCGATCGCCATGACCGTGGCCACGGCTTCAATGCCGCCAGAACCGCCTAAAAGGTGGCCTGTCATTGATTTGGTGGAACTGATGGGGATTTTGTAGGCCGATTCTCCTAAAGCTTTTTTAATCGCCTTGGTTTCCGTGGGATCATTGGCCCCCGTACTGGTGCCGTGGGCGTTGATATAGCTAATTTCCGCCGGAGTTAAACCGGCATCTTTGATCGCTAATTCGATCGCTCTGGTGGCCCCACGACCATCGGGAACCGGAGCCGTCATGTGATAGGCATCGCAAGTCAGACCATAACCGATCATTTCGGCGTAAATCCGCGCCCCACGGGCCAAGGCCGTTTCTAATTCCTCTATAATCAAAATTCCTGCCCCTTCCCCCATGACAAAACCATCCCGATCCTTGTCAAACGGACGACTGGCCCGGGTGGGGTCATCGTTGCGGGTGGACAGGGCCTTAGCGGAGGCAAAACCAGCCAATCCTAGGGGGGTAACGGCGGCTTCCGTCCCACCGCAGATCATCCCTTTGGCTAAACCCCTTTGTACTAGACGGAAAGCATCGCCGATGGCATTAGAACCGGCAGCGCAAGCGGTCACGGTGCAGTTACTCGGTCCCTTGGCCCCCGTGTGGATAGCGGTTAAACCGGCGGCCATATTGGCAATCATCATCGGGATCATGAAGGGACTACACCGGCTCGGACCTTTTGTCAAGTAAATTTCCTGTTGATCCTCCAGCACTTTTATGCCACCTACGCCCGTACCAATTAGTACACCTATATCATCGGCATTGAGAGCGTCGATAACTAATCGAGAATCTTGCAGCGCTTGCAAACTAGCGGCGACGGCAAATTGAGCGAAACGATCCATGCGCTTTGCCTCTTTGCGATCCACATAGTCGTGGGGGTCAAAACCCCGCACTTCCCCAGCAATGCGACAAGCGTGACGGGAGGCATCAAAGTGGGTAATTAAACCAATGCCACTTTTGCCGTTGATTAAGCCTGTCCAATAGTCTGCTAGATTATTGCCGAGGGGAGTGATCGCACCCATCCCCGTGATGACAACCCTTTTTAATGGCAATTCTGTCATGTTTGTTCAAAAATAAGGGCAGATTTTGCCCCAGATATTTAATCCTAAATTGTCAATTTTCCCGCAATAATTAGGCGGTTGCTCCTACTTTCTCGCTAATATGGTCAACAGCTTTGCCTACAGTGTCAATTTGTTCGGCCGCTTCGTCGGGAATTTCAATATCAAATTCTTCCTCTAAAGCCATCACTAACTCGACCACATCGAGGGAATCAGCTTGCAGATCATTAGCAAAGCTTGCTTCGGGGGTAACTTTTTCCGGCTCTACTTCTAATTGTTCTACAACAACTTTTTTAACTCGATCGAAGATGTCTGCACTCATGGATGTCAATTTTTATCCGCTGGTTTACCGGACTCTAGCCTCTAGAGTCTGGGGAAATGGGGCGGTGTTACCATTTCCGACAATAAATTTCGGTTAGCTTTTTCACTGACCATTTTTCATCTTACTGGAAGTTGTTCCCCCCTTGATGAAGTTTTTTTGCGATCATCAGGGAAATTGGGGTGTGGGGCGTGGCAATTATGAATTATGAATTATGAATTGGGGAGGTGGGGAAGTGGGGTAGTTGGGTGTGGAGTAGTGGAGTAGTGGAGTAGTGGGGTAGTGGGGTAGTGGAGCATTTGGATGAAATTTCCCTAAACCCCTAAATCCCTATCACCCCAAAACCCTATCACCCTGACTCCTATCTCCTGACGACCGAATAAAAAGCAAAAATATAACGGATAACTCCGAAATTCGGATAATAATCATGGCCGACCATTACCCAAATTCTAGAATTTCCGTTTTTTTGGTTTTCTTGACTACTATTCGGCGGTAGCCAATCCAGTTTCGGTGCTGCCGGTGCTGCGACGACGGGTGAGAGTATTAAAGAGCATAATTCCGATCGCTTTGATCAGATTACCTTCCAACTCTTGGAACATTCTCATGTTCAGGCCAAAAGCGGCGTTAGCTTCGGCGACAATGCGATCGGCCATGGCTTGATCTACCGGTAACTGGTCGAGGGTTTGACGATAGTGGTTTTTATAGGCTTTTTCGTCGGGAATATCTTTGAAATCATAGAAAGCAGTGCCACCAGTTTCCAGATTCATCGCTTTTTCGGCGATTTTTTTCAAGATTTGCCCCCCGGACAGATCGCCGAGATAACGGGTATAGGAATGAGCGACTAATAATTCGGGTTCTGTTGTGGCGATTTCCCGAATCCGGTCAACGTAGGCCTGACCTGCGGGAGATAAAGCGATCTCGTTGCGCCAATTGGGACCATAATAAAAATATAAATCCTGTTCTAGCGCATTTTTGCGATTGAGTTCAGGAAAACAGATTTTAGAAACGACGGGATGACTGGAAAGTTTTTCCATCTCCTCCTCCATGGCCGAATAGACGAAGTAGAGGTTAGCCACCAGTTTGCGATAGGAAGTTTTTTCCACCACCCCCTTGAGAAAACACTTGACAAAACCGACGTTTTCTGCCATTGTGTGGGATTTTTTCGTGCCTTCTCGCAGTTGAGTTGATAAATTAACGCTCATATTATGATCACCTGTTTGGATGAGTAGAATGGATCGGGTTCGTTACAGATACTTACTAAAACCGCCTATTTTGGTAGATTAAACTGAATCGATCGGTAATTTTATTAAGAATTTTTACAGTGCCTCTGGGGGAGCTTAGGGGAGAAATTTAGCTCTAGCAGGACTTGACCGCCGGTTGAAACCGGTATCGATCGAGATGGCGAAATTGTAAAGATTAGTGAAAAACTGCTCCCTAGTTGATCTTGGTGAGAGAGAGGGTGTAGTCTAGCGCCAATATCAATTCTTGCTCGACATTCTTCACACTTCTTAGAAATTCTTAACATTCAGGAGACTTAATATCAGCAAAATTTCACAAATTAAAACCGAATTTAGCAATCATGCTTATAATCAGTACAGGATTCTTTATGTTGTCCTAAACTCAAGCCCTTGAGAGACAAAGCCCTAGTTGCGATGTCAGCGAGAACACATTTAGCAACTCCCTATCCAAACCCTTAGTCATAACACTCTGGTAATGCCCCGAATACTTGTAATCGATGATGATCCTGCAATCGCGGAATTAGTCTCCATCAACTTGGAGATGGCGGGTTATGACGTTAACCCCGCAGAGGACGGGATTAAAGGCCAGGCCTTGGCCGTCCAGTTACAACCCGATTTAATCATGCTGGATTTAATGTTGCCCAAAGTCGATGGTTTTACCGTCTGTCAGCGTTTGCGACGAGATGAACGCACGTCCGACATCCCGATTTTGATGCTCACAGCCTTAGGACAAACCCAAGATAAAGTGGAAGGTTTTAACGCCGGTGCCGATGATTACCTGACCAAACCTTTCGAGGTGGAGGAAATGTTAGCTAGGGTGCGCGCCCTCCTTAGACGCACCGATCGCATTCCCCAAGCCGCTAAACACTCAGAAATACTCAGTTTTGGACCTTTAACCCTGGTTCCCGAACGTTTTGAGGCGGTCTGGTTTGAAAGTGTGGTCAAGTTAACCCATCTAGAATTTGAGTTACTCCACTGTCTTCTCCAACGTCACGGTCAAACCGTTTCCCCTAGTGATATTCTCAAGGAAGTCTGGGGATATGATCCCGATGATGATATCGAGACTATTCGCGTTCATATTCGCCATTTGAGAACGAAACTAGAACCCGATCCCCGCCACCCTCGCTATATTAAAACCGTTTACGGTGCGGGTTATTGTCTGGAGTTACCCACCAATGAACAGGTGGTGCTTGATTCATCGGTGGCAACAGTTTAAACAGGGAGCGGATAGGCAATAGGGACAATTGTTTCCTCGCTCCTCCTCCTCTTCAGATTGAGAAGGTTTGACTCGCGGTTGGGTTTTGATGGCTATGGCTGAGGCCTCTTTTTGTCCCTGACGATAACGAGGGGAAAACAGCCCCAGCAAGTCAGGACAATGGTGGGAGTGACTACTGGTTTACGGTAAATCCGTCGCCCCCATCAAAAAGCGATCGCATTCCCTGGCGGCCCCGCGGCCTTCATTAATCGCCCAAACCACCAAACTTTGACCACGACGACAATCCCCCGCTGCAAAGACTTTCGGTAAGCTAGTGGCAAATTGACCGTGTTCGGCCTTGATATTGCTGCGGGCATCCTTTTCTAAGCCTAAATCATCGAGTAAAGGCTGTTCTGGTCCCAAAAATCCCATGGCCAATAGAACTAATTGCGTCGGGATGACTTTTTCTGTTCCTGCCACTGGTTGGGGGATAAACTGTCCTTTTTCGTTGCGTTGCCATTCCACTTGTACCGTGTGAATCCCTGTGACGTTACCCTGGCTATCCCCCTCGAATTTGGTTGCTGTGGTGGTATAAACCCGGGGGTCATCGCCAAAACGGGCGGCCGCTTCCTCTTGTCCATAGTCCAGACGGTAGATTTTCGGCCATTCGGGCCAGGGATTATCGGCAGCCCGTTCTCGGGGCGGTTGCGGCATAATTTCTAATTGGGTGACGCTATGGCAGTTATGACGCAGGGAAGTCCCCACACAGTCGGTTCCCGTGTCGCCACCGCCGATAATTACCACGTCTTTACCCGCAGCCGAGATAAAATCTTCCCCGGGTTGTCCGTCTAATAGTGCTTTTGTATTAGCGGTGAGAAACTCCATGGCGAAGTGAATACCCTTTAATTGGCGACCTTCGATGTTTAAATCCCGGGGTTTGGTGGCTCCGGTACAGATAACCACGGCATCATATTCGTTTAATAGGTCTTGGCTGCTGATATCCTTACCCACTTCCGTGTTACAGACCATTTTTACCCCTTCCTGTTCGAGCATCTGGAGACGACGCAGAACCACTTCTTCCTTATCTAACTTCATGTTGGGGATACCGTACATCAACAGGCCCCCGGGGCGATCGGCCCGTTCGTAAACCGTCACCCAGTGACCAGCTTTATTTAACTGGTCGGCAGCCGCTAATCCAGCAGGTCCGGAACCGATCACGGCCACTTTTTTGTCGGTACGGATTGCGGGGGGATTAGCAGTAATCCAACCGGATTCCCAACCTTTGTCGATAATTGAACATTCAATATTTTTGATCGTAACGGGGGGATTATGAATACCGAGAACGCAGGAACCCTCACAGGGAGCGGGGCAGACTCTACCGGTAAATTCGGGGAAATTATTGGTTTTATGGAGGCGATCGAGGGCTTCTCGCCACAATCCTCGATAGATTAAATCATTCCATTCGGGAATCAGGTTATTAATCGGGCAACCACTGGCCATGCCACTAATTAGGGTTCCCGTGTGACAAAATGGTGTACCACAATCCATACAACGGGCAGCCTGATTGCGGAGTTTATCTTCGGCCATGGGAAGATGAAACTCATCCCAATTATGAAGGCGATCGAGGGGGGTAAGTTCGGAAGGAAGTTCACGCAGGAATTCGATAAAGCCAGTCGGTTTGCCCATAGTCTTTGTTATCTCTGTCGTTTATCCCCTATCTTCCTTCACAGTTCGATCGATCCCCGCAACTTTACCGATTTCTTTAATCTTATCGGCAGCTCAGTGGACTAACAGGCGGTAATTTTGACAAATTGGGTAATTAACTATTGAGTTAAAAACAGGCGATTTCAAGAGGAAGGGGGCAATTCTAACGGGATAGCCCCGATTATTCCCTTACGAAAATCATTGAGTAACTGCATGGCTGCCCTTTCTTTATCTTCTTGATATTTGAGATCGGCCAATTTTTCGATAAAATCCTCCCCGGTCATGTCTAGAGTATTCAACCCATAACGAGATTGTAAAAGTCCTTCATACTGTAATTCTCTTAATAAATCGACAAAAGCCGCCGCTATCCTTTGGTTATCATAACCAGCATCCCCAATATCCTCACAGATAGCTAATTTCACCGCATCCTTTTGATTTTCTAAACGGGAAGGAATCACCCCCGGCGCGTCTAATAATTCTAAGGTGTCGGAAATTCGCACCCATTGTAATTGTCGCGTTACTCCGGCCCGGCGGGCGCTGGCGACGACTTTTCGCCCTAATAAACGGTTAATCAGGGCAGATTTGCCCACATTGGGAAACCCAATCACCACGGCACGCACTGGACGCGGTAACATTCCTCTTATTTGACGTTTTTGGTTAATTTCATCGCCAATTTTTTCCGCCGCTTTGATAATTGCTTTAACTCTTTCTCCCTGTTTAGCGTTAGTAAAATAGACGGTTTCTCCTTGACTTTTAAACCATGTTACCCATTGCTGCTGGGCAGATTCGGGAATCATATCGAGACGATTTAAGATTAATAAGCGCGGTTTATTGCCAATCCAATCGTCCACCTGCGGATGATGGGAAGCTAAGGGAATGCGAGCATCGCGCACTTCTAGGACCACATCCACGAGTTTAAGATGTTCCTTGAGTTTTCTTTCCGCTTTGGCAATATGACCGGGATACCATTGAATTAACGACATGGGAGATGGGAGTATAAAATTTAATTTTATCAGGAATAGTCCCTAGATAGCTATAATTATCTGAGAAAGAGTTTAGTAATTTCACTGCAATTATAACAGGATTATCGATGACTAATTTAAAAAAATGGCAAATTGTTAAATCTGAGCTAGTTTTTCAGAATCGTTGGTGTCAAGTCCGTCAAGATGCGGTGAAGTTATCCTCTGGAAAAGTTATCGATGATTATTTCGTTAATATTCGTCCTGAAATTGTGTTAGTTGTTCCAGTTACTGGGGATAATCAATTAGTTTTTGTCCGTCAATATCGTCACGGAGTGAAGGAAATTTTATTGGAATTTCCTGCCGGAGCAGTGGATGCGGGTGAAGATAATATTACTGCGGCAGCGCGTCGGGAATTTGAGGAGGAAACTGGTTATCAAAGTGATTCTCTAATAGCTTTGGCTGTTTTGTACGATAATCCTGTTAAAGATACTAACAGAATTCATATTTTTTTGGCTCTTAATGCTACCCCCACAGGTCAACAAAAGTTAGATGTTACCGAGGAAATTGAAGTTATTCTGCGACCTTTACAGGAAATTAATCCCCAGGAAATTACTGTCTCTGGTAGTTTAGCCGCTTTCTATTTAGCTAGGGATTTTTTAAAGCAAAATTAAGCAGTTATAGCAGTTATATTGATGGGGATACAGTTGTCAGGATTCAGAAGATAGGGTGGTCACTGCTTGCGCATTGCGGGGGGTGTTGGGGTGTTAGGGTGTTAGGGTTTTAGTTGAAATTCCCCCACTTCCCCACTTCCCCACTTCCCCACTTCCCCACTTCCCCACTTCCCCACTTCCCCACTTCCCGCTCTCCTACCTCTGCGCTTTTCTCTACTGTTTGAACAGGATTTGTATTACTTTAAGTTTTATTTTTTTCACTTGTCTATGAGTAATTTTTTTATGATTGCTGGCTTTATTCTATCAGCTTATGCAATCGTTGCCAACGATTCCCTACAGACTTTAGGTACTTTTTTAAGTGCCAATGAAGAACGTCCCTGGTGGATTTTATGGCTGTATTCCAGTATAATCTTAGCCTCGATTTTTATCGCTGGTTGGTATATTAATCAGGGAGATGTGGCTTATAATCGACTAGAAATGATTCCCTTCCCAGAAAATTTTACTTGGATTTATATCGTTCCTCCCCTAGCAATTTTAATTCTCACCACTTGGGGAATACCTGTGAGTACAACCTTTTTGGTTTTAACAGTTTTTGCTCCCCAATCTCTAGATGAAATGTTAATTAAATCCGCTTGGGGTTATGCTATTGCTGTTATAGTGGGGTTAGTAATCTATCGAATTATTTATCAATTAGAAAACTTTTTCCTAGAAACAGTTAATAAAGAACCTCAAAAAATCTGGGTAGTTTTACAGTGGTTATCTACTGGGTTTCTCTGGAGTCAATGGTTAATGCAAGATTTTGCTAATATTTTCGCCTATCTTCCCAGACAGTTAGCGGCAACATGGTTAGTTTTATCTCTAACAGTTATGCTACTCCTGCAAACCATCATTTTTATTAATCATGGTGGTCAAATCGAGAAAATTGTCACTAGCAAAACTAACGCCCATGATCCGCGTTCTGCAACAATTATTAACTTAATTTATGGCTTAATTTTACTGTTTTTCGTTGGCTATAATCATATTCCCATGAGTACCACTTGGGTATTTTTAGGTTTATTAGGAGGTCGAGAAATTTCTCTGACTTTAACCAGAGAAAACCCTAATTTAGCCGCCACGGGTAAATTGGTTTTAGGGGATGCCTTGAAAGCTTTTATCGGTATGATTGTTAGTGTTGCTATCGCTCTTGCTTTACCTCTAATCGCTCAAAAAATTAACTATCTATAGGAAGTGGGGTGTGGGGTGTGGGGTGTGGGGAGATGTAACTTAAGAATAACAAGATTGGGGAGATAGGCGATCGATTGATGACCCGAAGTGATAAAGTTTTCTATTACTGATAATCTCAAAATTATCGTTCAACCAGATTAAAGATGCTTCTGTGACTAGACCTTCTTCAAGAGTGACTAGGGAAAAATTGCGAGATTTACCCCTATCAGAGTGGAGAATGCGAGGAACACTAGCAGCATTCAGATAAACAGTTCCCATCTCGGAAGTGACCACGGGATTGCGTAAACGGGAAGTAGTATGACGGAGACGGTGGTGCATATGACCGAAACTGACGAGAGAAACCTGTTTTCCTAATAGCTGTGCTTGTGCGATGGCCGCTGCTAAATCCGGGTCCCCGTGGTCCCCTCCCAAAGGTCGCCAATCGCGACCACAGATAGCTTCCGCTTCCTTTCCCAGTCCGGCTGGACCATTGTGACCTAAAAAAATCAGGTTATTATAGGCAGTATCTTGAATATTAGCGATAATTTTGGCAGTAGATTCGGCAAAACTGCTGATATTATAGCGTTCTTGAAAAAATTCTCCATTTTTCCACTCGGAACCTCCCCAAGTAAAGGGACGACCCCCAACAATCGAAAGCTCTAAACTGGGTAGGTCTAGTTTTGAGTAACCCACATGAGCAACCCCTAATAATTCTAACTGGGCGGTGACACGATCTTCTTTATCGCGATCGTAGGGACATTTTTTTCGTCCCCAGGAGGTGGCACTATACCAAGCGTCGTGATTACCGAGAATAACGGCTTTTGGTAAGGACAAACTAGCAATCCGGCCGACAATTTCTAGGGATTCATTGCCAAAATCGCCGACAAATAGGGCTAAATCCACTTGTAAAGCTTCTAGTGCTAAATTATCTTCTATTTCCCATTGGTCGTGAACGTCACCGATGACGGCGATTTTATAGGTGCGAGGGAAAGAACTTACCATTACCAGTTATCAACTATCATTTACCAATAATGATCATAACTAGGATTGGCTGAAAAAGTACGGGCGAAGCATTCGGTTAGAAAATCTCCGGTTTCAGCGATAGGTTATTGCCCGAATGCTTCGCCCCTACAGGACGCGGGCCGATGAAGACGCAAGGTTTTGAACCACGATTCTCTCAAAATCTTGCATCTGTGGGAGCGAAACAGAACCCTAAAACCCTTACCTCGTCTATATTTCACATTTATTCAGCAAACCCTAACTAGGATTGGTAGTCGAAAACCGTGGGCAAGAAAGAGAGATTTTTTCTCAAATTACCAATGAAAAGGTAAAGATTTAAAACAAAGTTATCCACAGTCATCGGTTTGTTTGTAAATTTAGATACAGAATTATCAGGGTGATCTGTGTATGTCCTTACTACAATCTCGCACTACTGCCGTTGTTACCTGTCCCCAAGCAAATACATGGGTACAACTCAGAATGCTTCCCTCTCCATACAGCTTTGATGAAGCACTACTACTCTGTGAACAGGATCAGGGCCGTTGGGTGGCATGGATTCCCGATTTTGGCGAAATTATCTTGATTGAAGGGCAATTTGAGGCATAAACTAACTCTTGCTCACAATTAAAGCAGATAAACAGCGATCGATCACTTGTTTTAATACAAGCGCCGTCCAATCGATATCGGCTGCGCTGGTGTCCCTTCCCAGGGTTAAACGAATTCCCGCTAATGCTTCTCGATCGCTGTAGCCCATAGCTTTTAAAATTGGACTGGGGGAAAGTTTGCCACTATGACAGGCGGATCCGGAACTAATGCCGATTCCTGCTAAATTAAGCTGACGAACTAGCTGTTTTCCCGTGATGTGACTGTCATCGTCGGGACGGACAATAAAGCTGACGTGGTGGGGTAAACGATAGAATCGGTTCCCTGTGGGCAGCAGATAAGGATAATCGGCTAAGAGGTCAAATAATCGATCTCGCAGGGCTATTAAACGCATTTTTTCGCTAATTAAGTCTTTTTGGGCTAATTCGGCCGCTAAACCAAAAGATGCGATCGCTGGTACGGCTTGGGTTCCCGATCGCAGACCTTTTTCCTGACCACCGCCCCGCAGTAATGGTAAAATATCGACACCCGCTCTGATGTATAAAGCTCCCGATCCTTGCATTCCATAAATTTTATGGCTAGAAAGAGATAATAAATCTACGGGCAGTTTCCGCACATCAATATCGCATCTTGCCGCCACCTGCACCGCATCGGTGTGAAAAAGAACACCCCTTTCTCTGGCAATGCTGCCCAATTCTTCAATCGGTTGTAGGGTTCCCACCTCACTTTGTCCGTAAATAATGGAAATTAAGACCGTATCGCTTTGAATTGCGGCTTTTAGGTCTAAAGGATTAACTCTACCTTGACGATTGACGGGAAGACGAGTAATTTGCCAACCTTGCTGCTCTAATTGTTTACAGGGTTCAGCGATCGCCGAATGTTCCACACTAGAAATAATTATATGACGGGGGCGGTTATACTGTTGAGCAACCCCGATAATTGCTAAATTATCGGCTTCCGTGCCGCCAGAAGTGAAGATAATCTGGTCCGGATTGGCATTAATTAACCCTGCTACCTGTTCTCTGGCCATTTCGATGACTGTCGCCGTATCCTGTCCCCAACTGTGTAAACTGGAGGGATTGCCCCAATGATGCCGCAGAATAGTGGCAACCCGCTCGATCACTTGGGGATGAGTGGGGGTAGTGGCGCTATAGTCAAGATAAATTTGCATTATTTTACAATCTGAGAAATGAGAGTCCAGACAAGCAGCTATTCTCAGTTTAGCGGCTTAAGAGATTAGAAAACGGGTTTCTTCAAGAAAGAAACCCGTTTTCTTCAAGAAAGCGGGTTTCTTGATCACAAAAACAACCGGCATAACCATAGCAGTAATCCTAATCATCACGGTGCGCTCAACACTACCTTAGATGAATTGTTTAAGAAGTTAACACCCCAAAGGGTTGCTTCTCTGACGGGATTTCCCTTCATCCTTGATGCTCTATCTGCACTGAATACAATTTAATTTGGTATTCCAAAGCATAACAGAGATTGTCTCAAGCAGGTCGCATCGCTAATATTTGCGGGGATTTTTCAGTAATCGGTAAACATTAACCGGTAATCAGTGAACGGCAAACTCAAATGCGATAACTGAGTCAAGATGGCTAAAAACCCCCATCGCCCTACCATGCGTTTCAGACAAATTTTTATGCTCTTATTACATGGCTGACAGTATTTGGTAACAATCTATACTATCTTTCCCGTTGAAGACTGTAAATTTAAGTTAATTGCTTCGGTAATAACCCTGAAATAAAGTGATCTTTCTAGCTCAGATGACTAAAAACCGCCCCTATCTATCGACTCCTCAAAACTGTTATGCTTCCGGGAAAAATCTCTTAAACAAAAACTATTGCTAAATCTGTCTAGATGGAGAAGCAAAAGCGATCGAGAGATACAAATAATTAAAGCCCCCTTACTGAATCAACAGTTACTTTAAAGAAATTTTCTCGGTTATCACCGCACAGTCAGTTGGGGGAAGTAATGAGAACTTTTCACCGTTTCATCACCTTACCTTTGTTTAGTTTCTAATCACGATTTTTTAGTCCATGAGTAAACTTTCTAGACGTAGATTTATCTTCACTGCCGGGGCAACTGCCGTAGGAACAGCAATTCTCCACGGTTGCACTACTCCCAATAATACCGCGACCAGTCCCTCCCCGGCCGGCAGTCCTAATGCTTCCCCCGTTGCCGGTGGAGAAACTCCCGAAGTCACCACCGCTAAACTAGGTTTTATTGCCCTCACCGACGCTGCCCCCTTAATTATCGCCAAAGAAAAAGGTTTATTCGCTAAACACGGGATGCCCGATGTGCAAGTGATGAAACAAGCCTCCTGGGCTGCAACCCGGGATAACCTAGAACTAGGCTCGGCGGGTAACGGTATCGATGGGGCGCATATTTTATCCCCCATACCCTACCTAATGACCTTGGGCAAAATCACCAAACAGCCCGTACCGATGTATATTCTGGCGCGTTTGAATACCAACGGTCAAGCAGTTTCCATTTCTAATGAATATATAGACCTGAAAGTTGGCCTCGATAGCGGTGTACTGAAAGAATCCTTTGCTAAAGCTAAATCTGCGGGCAAAGAAGTTAAAGCCGCCGTCACTTTCCCCGGTGGTACTCACGATCTCTGGATGCGCTATTGGTTAGCCGCCAGTGGTATCGATCCGAACAAAGACCTATCCCTAATTGTCGTGCCACCAGCACAAATGGTGGCTAACATGAAAGTCGGCACTATGCAAGCTTTCTGTGTGGGGGAACCTTGGAACGCCCAATTGGTTAACAAAAAACTCGGTTATTCGGCCTTGATTACCGGGGAACTTTGGAAAGATCACCCCGAAAAAGCCCTAACTATGCGCGCCGATTGGGTGGATAAAAATCCCAAAGCGGCAAAAGCTTTAACCATGGCTGTTCTGGAAGCGCAGCAATGGTGCAACGATCCCGCTAATGTTAAGGAAATGTGCGAGATTATTTCAGGACGGGAATGGCTGAAAATTGACCCCGCCGATATCTTGGGAAGAATGCAGGGTAATATCGATTTCGGTGATGGTCGCAAAATCGAAAATAGCCCCGTAGCCATGAAATTCTGGGCTGATAACGCTTCCTATCCCTACAAGAGTCATGATACTTGGTTTGTGACTGAAGACATCCGTTGGGGCTATATTCCCGCCGATACGGACATCAAAGCTTTAGTTGATAAAGTTAACCGGGAAGATATATGGAGAGAAGCCGCCACAGCCCTCAATGTTCCGGCTGATCAAATTCCCACCTCTACCTCTCGCGGTGTGGAAACTTTCTTTGACGGCGTTACTTTTGACCCCGAAAATCCCACCGCTTACCTGAAATCTCTCAAGATTAAAAAGGTTTAAATCAGTGAGTAGTGATCACTGATAACTGCTCACTGCTCACTGATAACTGATAACTGATAACTGATAACTGATAACTGATTATGGCTGTTTCTATTTCTCGTCGTTCTCAAAGTCCGAAATGGGTAAAAGACCTGAAAAAAAAATTATCCAAACTAGCAACTTCGGTGATTGCTTTATTAATTTTCCTTCTCCTGTGGCAAATTCTCTGTTTTAGTCCCGATGCTCCCCTTCCTAGCCCCACTAAAGTGGTTAGCGAGACCTGGGAATTAATTATTAATCCCTTTTTCAATAATGGTGGCACGGATGTGGGGTTATTCTGGCAAATTTTTGCTAGTTTACAACGGGTGGCCGTCGGGTTTACCCTTGCCGCTATTGTTGGCATCGCTGCGGGTATTTTAATCGGTAGCAACGCCCTAATTTATGATGCGATCGATCCGATTTTCCAAATCCTGCGTACCGTTCCCCCCCTAGCTTGGCTACCCATCTCCCTAGCGGCTTTTCGTAATAACGAACCTAGTGCCATATTTGTAATTTTTATTACAGCAATTTGGCCAATTATTATTAATACAGCCGTGGGAGTGCAACAGGTTCCCCAAGACTATAAAAACGTCTCTAGAGTGCTAAAATTATCCAAAGTTGAATACTTTTTCAACATTCTTTTTCCCGCTACTGTTCCCTACGTTTTCACCGGATTAAGAATCGGTATCGGTTTATCTTGGTTGGCAATTGTAGCGGCAGAAATGCTGATCGGTGGCGTGGGAATTGGCTTCTTTATCTGGGATGCTTGGAATAGTTCCATGATCAGTGAAATTATCCTCGCCCTGATTTATGTGGGTATTGTTGGTTTCCTACTCGATCGCCTCATGGCCTACATCGCTAAATTAGTTGTACCCGAAGAAAATAAATAGGGTTTGCGGCAAAAAGTTTTTCCTGATGGCAGGGTGTGGGGTGTGGGGAGCTTTTTAAGTAAACAGTAAACAGTAAACTAAAAACTCACATCTGATAACTGATAACTGATAACTGATAAGTAGGTGGGTGGAATTAAATATAAGATGAACGTAGGTTGGGTTGAAGTATGAAACCCAACGCCCGATTATGTTACGCTACCGCTAACCCATCCTACAAATAATTGTGCCTCCCTACTTAACTGATAACTGATAACCGATAACTGATAACCGATAACTGATAACTGATAACTGAAAATGTCTGCATTTATTGAAGTCGATCACATTGATAAGGTTTTCCCTCTGCCCGATGGCCGTCAATATATCGCCCTAAAAAATATCGATCTCAGCGTTACTAAAGGGGAATTTATCTCTTTAATCGGTCATTCCGGTTGCGGGAAATCCACCCTCTTAAATATGGTCGCTGGACTCGATCGCCCGACGGTGGGAGGGGTGATTTTAGAGGGAAAAGAAATTAAAGGTCCCGGTCCCGATCGCATGGTGGTCTTCCAGAATTATTCTCTGCTGCCTTGGTTAACCGTCCGAGAAAATATCGCCCTAGGAGTTAACCGCGTGCTGCGTCATCTACCGGCTGCTGAACGCAAAAGTGTCATCGAACATAGTATCGATATGGTACACCTGCGCCATGCGGCCAACAAACGACCGGGAGAATTATCGGGAGGCATGAAACAACGGGTAGCGATCGCCCGCGCTTTGGCCCTACGGCCAAAAGTCCTGCTACTCGATGAACCCTTTGGGGCGCTGGATGCGTTAACCAGAGGCAATTTACAAGAACGTTTGATGGAAATCGTCGAAGAAAGCCACGTTACCTGTATCATGGTCACGCACGATGTGGATGAGGCCCTATTACTATCCGATCGAGTGGTGATGTTAACCACCGGTCCGGAGGCCCATATCGGTCAGATTCTCGATGTTCCCATTCCCCGGCCCCGGCATCGTTTGGAAGTAGTTAACCACCCCAGTTACTACGCCCTCCGTAACGAGATCGTTTACTTCCTCAACCAACAGAAGCGATCGAAGAAAGTCGGTCAACCCACCGGCCCGGTGACAGTGATCGGTCAAGCGACCAGACTGAAAACCAATCCCACCATCGGTTTTATCCCCCTCACCGATTGCGCTCCGATTATTATCGCCAAAGAGAAAGGTTTCTTCGCCGAGGAAGGATTAGAGGATGTTATCCTGCAACGGGAACCCAACTGGAAAGCACTCGCCCAAGGGGTGGCCACCGGTCGTCTCGATGCGGCCCAGATGGTGGCGGGAATGCCCCTCAGCATGACCATTGGCGCTGGCAATAAGCCCTCTGTCCCCGTGATTAGCGCTTTGGTACTCAGTCGCAACGGTAACGCCATCACCCTCAGCAATAAATACAGGGAATTGGGGGTAGAAAAACTGGAGGACTTAAAGGAGGCACTCCAGCAAAGTCCCGATAAAATCGCCACTTTCGGCATGGTTCACCCCGCCTCCATGCACAATCTGCTGTTACGCTACTGGTTAGCTAGTGGCGGCATCGATCCCGATAGTGATGTCAATTTAGCCGTAATTCCGCCGCCTCAGATGGTTTCCCTGCTAAAAGCGGGTAAGATCGACGGTTATTGTGTGGGGGAACCCTGGAACTCCTACGCCGTTCACGAAAAATTAGGCTACGTTATCGCTACCGATCTTGATATTTGGCCCGGACACCAGGAAAAAGTCCTCGGTGTCAAGGAAACTTGGGCGGCGAAACATCCTGAAACCCACATCGCCATGGTGAAAGCTTTAATTAAAGCCTGCGAATACTGCGATGATCAGCGTAATCGAGAAGAAATCGTTAATATTCTCAGTCAGTCCCAGTATGTGGGTGTGGATAGGGCAATTATTCGGCCCGGTTTCCTCGATGGTTATGATCGCGGTTTAGGAACTGCCCCCGAACCCCTATTCCGATTTAATCAGTTTTACGTCGATCAAGCTAACTGTCCAGGCCGGAGTGAGGCCCTATGGACCCTAACTCAGCTTGCTCGTTGGGGTTACGCACCGTTCCCCCGCAACTGGGTAGAAGTGATTGAACGCGTCCGTCGTCCTGATCTGTTTGGTGAAGCTTGCCGGTCCCTGGGCCTTCCCGATTTGGAACCCAATCGCCACAGTTTTGCCCTCTTTGATCATCTTATTTTCAATCCTGACGATCCGATCGGCTATCTGGAACGTTTCTCGATCCGTCGCGATTATCGCGTCTCAGAAGTTCTCCTCGATGATCCCGTCGCTAATTAATGGTTGTAATAAATCTAGGACGAATATGCAAACTTTTACCGATAAGACCGTGAATTCCAGCACCACCACCCAGCCTTTTTTATTAGTTAGTAATGTTGCCAAAGAATATCCCACTCAGGAAGGGGTTTACACCGTTTTAGACGGTGTGGAGCTGCAAGTCAATGAGGGGGAATTTGTCTGCATTATCGGTCACTCCGGCTGTGGTAAATCGACCCTTTTAAATATGGTGGCGGGGTTTTCTTCTCCTAGTCGTGGGCAAGTGCTGCTACAGGATAAAGAGGTTAAGGAACCGGGGCCAGACCGGATGATGGTGTTCCAAAATTATTCGCTTCTGCCCTGGAAAACTGCCTTTGAGAACGTTTATATCGGGGTTAATTCGGTTTATCCCCAAAAATCTCACGCTGAGAAGGTGAAGATTGTGGAAGAAAATCTATCCTTAGTGGGATTGACAGAAGCAGCCCAGAAAAAACCCCCCCAATTATCGGGAGGTATGAAACAACGGGTTGCGATCGCCCGCGCCCTGGCCATTCGTCCCCAAGTCCTCATCCTCGATGAACCTTTCGGGGCCTTAGATGCGATCACTAAAGAGGAATTACAGGAAGAATTGCTGAAAATCTGGCAAGAACACCAGTTAACCGTGTTGATGATTACCCACGATATCGATGAGGCTTTGTTCTTGTGCGATCGCTTGGTGATGATGACCAACGGCCCGAGCGCTAAAATCGGTGAGGTGTTAAAGATGCCTTTTGCTCGTCCCCGGGTTCGTTCCCAAATTACCGAGGATCCCCGTTACTACGAACTCCGCAATGAAGCTCTCGATTTCCTCTACAATCGTTTTGCCCATTCGGAGGATCCCAACGAGGATGCCCCCGAACAACCCCGCACAGAAAATCTCGTGGGTAAAATTGTTACTACTATTGGTGGCATAGCTTTACTCGCTTTTGTCGGTTTTAGTCTAATACAAATGTTCACTAGCAAGACTCCCAATACTGCTAATCCGGCCACCATAGAGGCCCCCAGATAAGTAACAGTTATCAGTTATCAGTTATCAGTTATCAGTTATCAGTTATCAGATGAACGTAGGTTGGGTTGAAGCATGAAACCCAACGCCCGCCTAGTTTACGCTACCGCTAACCCATCCTACAAATAATTGTGCATCCCTACTTAGTTGAGACTCCGAGACTCCGAGACAGTTATCAGTTCGTCAGTGATTAAGATGTTCAAAGACCGATTTATCACCGATATCGTTGGGGAGAGGTTGGCTTAATTTTCTCAGAGCAAAGATAACGAATAAAGTTGCCCAGAGAATTAATAGCCCCTTCTCCCAATTTAAGGGCAATATCCCCAAAAGATGACCGAGTAAAAGGGTGGGAACTAGAGGGGTTAAAAACTTGGTTTCTAGACGATTAAAACAAAAAGCTTCTTTGAAATAAATCCCCGTGAGACTAGCAAAAATAAAGCCGACACCCAATAAACTCACCGGGTGGTTATAGACAAATTCTAGGGGGGAAAGGTGAGAATAGAGGCTGAAAATTAGGGAAGTAATCGCCCCGATTAGCCAAAAAACTTGCAGGAGACGATGAAGGGGAATTAAATATATATGGATAGTCAGTAAACTGATGCCTAACCCCAGACAAAAACCAATGTATAAAAGGTTGGTTAGGGGCAATAATTGCGGTCGGGTGAGAACTATAATTGTAGCGACAGCGAAACTAAAAGCCGCTAAATTTAAACCCAGACGGTAGAGACGCACCCCTAGGCGATCGCTATCCGTAATCGTAAACTCTCCGAATTGACCTTGATAAACTCGATCGACAGCAGGGGAAGTCATAATGCTCTAAAGAAAAAGGGAAGCTTAGAAAAGATTGACTACAAATAATCTTAAGCTTGAATTATGCCCGTATCCTCACTTCTCCCCTCTCTCGGCTGACTAATTGCGAGTTTAGTAGTCAATAAAGCTAAAAATTATGATTAATTGGGATAAAAAAAATATATATGTTATTTTACTACGTCTTTCTTGTTTTAACTTCTGATTCCTTGTCATTTCAGTAATTCTCTTTGGTGCCAGAGACTTTTATGAACTCAACTAGCGAAATTTTGATCGTGGGCGGTGGTATCATCGGATTAGCGATCGCCGTCGATTTGCAATTGCGGGGGGCAAAAGTTACCCTCCTAGTTCGAGATATAGCTCAGGCCGCTAGTCGTGCGGCTGCGGGAATGTTAGCCCCCCATGCGGAAGGGATTCCCCCGGGTCCGTTTCTCGATCTTTGTTTACAATCGCGCTGGTTATATCCAGAATGGAGCCGCAAAATCGAGGATTTAACGGGTATAAACAGCGGTTACTATCCCTGTGGTATTCTTGCTCCCGTTTACGAGCTAGATCAGCCCATTGATGCCAATACAGCTAATAAAATTTGGTTAGACAGCAATGCAGTTCACCTCTACCAACCCGGACTAGGTAAAGATGTGGTCGGTGGTTGGTGGTATCCCGACGATGGACAAGTGGACAATCGGCAGCTAGTGACTGCCCTGCAACAAGCGGCCGAAAATTTAGGGGTAGAAATTCGCCAAGGCATAGAAGTCCACGCCCTACAACAAAAGCAGGGAAAAGTCAAGAGTATTTATACCTCAATTGGGGAATTAGAAGCAAAAATTTACATTTTAGCGGCGGGATCCTGGGCCAGTCAACTTTTACCCCTCCCCATCCATCCCGTCAAAGGTCAAATGGCCTCGGTAAAAATGCCCCCTAACCAGACCTTAACTAGGGTTTTATTCGGTCCGCAAACCTATCTGGTTCCCCGTCGCAATGGTCGTTTAATTATCGGGGCCACTTCTGAAAAAGTCGCCTGGCAAACGGGTAATACACCCCAAGGACTACAAACCCTTTTTGCGCGTGCTACCCGTCTCTATCCCCCTTTAGCTGACTGGGAAATCGAGGAGATGTGGTGGGGATTCCGTCCGGGTACACCAGATGAATTACCTATTTTAGGCCGCAGTAGCTGTGATAACCTGATTTTAGCCACCGGTCACTATCGTAATGGCATTTTACTCGCTCCTGTAACTGCCTCCTTGATTGCTGACCTGGTGATTAATGACAAAGTTAATCCCATTTTGACCCATTTTAGCTGCGATCGCTTTAATCAACCATCACCCGTTACTATTCCACCTATGTCCTTAACTGTTATTGATAATAAACCCCAGGCGCTTTTATCGCCCCAGAATGATAGTCTCACTATTGCTGGGAAAACCTTTCACTCCCGCTTGATGACTGGGACTGGCAAATATGCCAATCTGACGACTATGCAGGAAAGTATTAGTGCCAGTGAATGTCAGATTGTCACCGTTGCCGTTAGACGAGTACAAACGAACGCACCCGGTCATGAGGGATTAGCAGAGGCGATCGATTGGTCGAAAATCTGGATGTTACCCAACACTGCCGGTTGTCAAACGGCCGAAGAAGCGATTCGGGTGGCTCGTTTAGGACGGGAAATGGCCAAATTATTGGGACAGGAAGACAATAACTTTATTAAACTCGAAGTTATTCCGGATCCTAAATATTTATTACCCGATCCGATCGGAACTTTGCAAGCGGCCGAACAATTAGTTAAAGAAGGTTTTGCCGTACTGCCCTATATTAACGCCGATCCTCTCCTAGCCAAACGTTTAGAGGAAGCCGGCTGCGCCACGGTTATGCCCCTAGGATCGCCGATTGGGTCGGGACAAGGGCTGAAAAATGAGGCAAATATCGCAATTATCATCGAATCATCCCAAATTCCCGTGGTGGTAGATGCCGGGATCGGTACACCCTCAGAAGCGGCCCGGGCCATGGAAATGGGGGCCGATGCTTTATTAATTAACAGTGCGATCGCTATGGCATCCAATCCGGCTATGATGGCCCAGGCCATGGCAATGGCGGCAAAAGCGGGACGTTTAGCCCATTTAGCGGGAAGAATGCCGATTAAGTCATCTGCTAGTCCTAGTTCCCCCCTGACGGGAACGATCGCCTAAGCGATTAAGCTAGGAATGGGCTGTTTTCAGCTATTAGAACCAGCAAAAATCTCTATGACTACAGACAATCAAACTGAGTATGTTGCCGCTTTAACTGATTTACACCGTGGACTTGACCGTAAAGGGCCTGGTGACTCTGACTTCTCCCTAAAAATTTTGAGTAATCTCTCTATTTTGCCCCTCAAGCCGCGAATTGCCGATCTAGGATGTGGAAGTGGTGCCAGTGCTTTACTGCTGGCACAATACTACCAAAGCCCTGTCATGGCAGTGGATTCCTCGTCGGTTTTTATCGACGAACTCAAAACCCGAGCAAAACAGCTTGGTCTTGAGCATTTAATCATTCCAATTCATGGTGACATGGCTAAACTTGATTGGTCAGTGGGTTCAGTTGATCTACTTTGGTCGGAGGGGGCTGCTTATAATCTTGGGTTTGAGCAGGCTCTTAAAATCTGGCGACCGCTTGTTTCTAACAACGGGATCGCCGTCATCTCGGAGATGAGTTGGTTTACTGATGAGCTGCCAGAGCCGGCTCTGGCCTATTGGCAAAACGCCTATCCTATGATGGGTAATGAGTTTGAGAATATCGTTCGGGCTAATAGGTCTGGTTTTAAGGTACTTTCTACCCAGAGGCTGCCCAGTCAGGTTTGGTGGCTAAATTATTATCAACCTCTCCGTGAGCGAATCGGGCAGCTGGAAATCAGCCCAAGTAGCTCATCGGTTATTCGTGAAACTGAAGAAGAGATGAAACTTTTTGAGAAATTCAGCAACTTCTATGGTTATACCTTCTATGTTCTGCAAGCGGCCTAGAAAAAAAGCCGTCTAATTTATGATCAGCTAACCCAGTGATCTTAAGCTAGGAATTGACTGTTTTCAGCTATCGTGGGCGGGGCCAGAAAAATTGACTAGAATAAAAGAGGTGGAATCATGATCGAGAATCTGCCGGGCAATTACCGTCATGGCCGCCAATCCTGAGACTACATTTTTTGATCACCGAGGTATATTGGCGATGATCACTAAAAATTCTTTATTATCAGGTTTGTTTCTGGGTCTGGGTTGGGTTTGCGTTAGCGGCAACCTAGTCGTGGCCCAATTTCCCATCAGTGAGCGTTGTTTAGCGGGGGCTGAATCCTGCGCTTACCAAAAATATCCGCAATACAATCAGCAATTAGACTTTCGTACTAGTCCCCAAATCCAGCAGCGCCGACAGAACACGATCGAAAATCAATGCGGTAGCATTAATTCCTCTGGTTGTAATAATCTGCGTCCGCAGGTGCAAGAGCTACAGGAAACTCCCACCATGCAGCAATTGCGGGAACAACAGATTAGAATTATCCAAACTCGTTAAAATAGGGGAGATTTGGCTATCTCCCCCCACACCACACCTCGATAAATCCCACAATTAACGCACTTCAAACAAACGATTGTCTGGTAAATTACTAATCGCTCGCTGGAGACTATTTAAGGATTTATTGTAATCAACGATCGCCTGTAGATAACGACTTCTGGCATCGGTTAAATCCCGTTGGGAGTTGATCACGTCCGTTTGGGTTCCCACACCGGCCTGAAAGCGTAAACGGGCTAATCGCAGACTTTCCGTGGCGGATTCAATGCTTTTTTGCGAAGTTTTAATGTTTTCTTGGTTAGAAATCAAATTATAGTAGGATTCCTCCACCTGAAGGCGAATTTCATTGCGACGGAGGGAGAATTCCGTATCGGCGCGATCGATGTTTCTTTCCGCTTGACGGGCGCGAGCAAAAGCACGACCACCATCAAAGAAAGTCCAACGAATCCGGCCGCCGACGCTAAAACCATCGCCAAAACCGGCATCATCACTGAGATCGTTAAGAACATTATACTCGCCCAAAAGGTCCACTTGGGGAATCACCGCCGAAATGGCGATCGAGCGGTCTTCTGCGCTAATTTCCCGTTGTAAGAGTTGTTGTTCTAATTCCGCGCGATTTTTATAGGCCAAAACGATACTATCATCAAGACTTAAGCCCCAAGTTCCCGCCTCGCGAATCTCATCGGCAGCGGTTAACTCGATGTGCTGACCGACACTCAATATCTGTGCCAGTCGCCGTCGGGAAATACGCTGGGTAGAAATCGCCCGGGTTAAGTCTTGGTTAGCGTTAGCGAGGTCAACTTCCGCCTGTAGGACAGCAAATCGGGTTCCTAGTCCCGCTTGCTCCAATAATTGTGCATCCCGTAAACTTTGACTAGCATCTTCGATCGCAGCTTGGGAGATCGCTACCTGAGCATCACCCCTCTGCAATTCATAATAGGCATCGGTGGCATCAAAACGAGTTTGTTCCGAGACTCGTTCCACCTCTAATTCCCGTTGCCGGATCACTTTTTCGGCCCTTTTGATCTGGGCTGTCCGTTCACCCCCTGTATAAACCCCATAGACGATGCTAACACTACCCTGAAAGTTGGTACTATCTTCAGGTGTAGTGGCTGGGATTCCCTGTTGACGAGCCAACTCATTCTGTCTTTGGGCAACTGCCGATTGATCTTGAGTGAGACTGGTTTCCGCTTGGGCCGTGGGTAATAAAGCCGCCTGTTGTTCCTTTAATTGGGCGCGAGCGATTTCTAAATCGACCCGGGCTGTCTGTAAGGTCTGATTATTTTTTAAAGCTAATTCGATCGCTTGATTTAAGGTGATCGGTTGTACTACCCTAATTCCCACCTCATCTGGTTTGGTGGGAAAAATTAGGGGATTGCCACTAGGATTAAGATAATTGGGGGCTTTGGGATCCGCTTCCGTGGTTGCCGGTGCCGCCGATGGACCGGGTAATTGAGAAACTGGATTGGCAGTAGGTCGGGGTTTCTTCAATAAATCGGCAGCGGACTGAGTTTGTGCCTTAACCGAGGATTCAGCCAAGAAAATCAACCCAAGCACCGCACTCACGGTAATACCATAACGCAAGAGCAACATGAGTATCTCGAAAGTAAACAGTAAACGATAAGAAGTAAACAAGCTCACACCACTATGTTGGCCGATTACTAATTACCGATAGTAACACGGGAGCATGAAAGCCACCGTCTTTTAAGCACCGGCTACAATCAGATTCGATTGATTTGGAACGAGACATCAAAACGGCATTAGATTTAGCCCAATACTGATAGGAGGTTCTCTATGGCTACAATTCAGACTTATCCTTGGGATGCAGCAGATCATTTGAAAACAAAAGAAGATATCGCTGCTTATCTGGAAGCTGCCCTCGAAGAGGGCGATCCTAGCTTAGTAGTGGCAGCATTAGGCGATATTACTCGTGAGACGGGTTTGGGACGGGAGAGTCTTTACCTAAAAATCCCCCATCACTAAGCCTACTCCCTCCCGACGCGGATCGCCCGTAGCGGTTAACTCCCCCCAATCATTCACTGCCACGCCATGCACACCCCCAAAAAACATATTTTGTTCTTGCCACCGGGATACTTGAGTATTTGCGGGTAAAACCAGATTTTCGAGCAGATTTTCCCGATCTTCTAGGGGTTCAATCCCTAATTGTTGATTTTCCCAATGTATGCGCGAGGCAGCGATCGCATCGGGTAGAGATTGCCGAAAATCGATTAAATTGCTAATAACCTGTAAAATAGCGGTGCGAATGCGATTGGAACCCCCAGAACCGAGAACAAATCGCGGCTTTCCTTCCTCTAAAATCATCGTCGGCGACATCATTGAGGATAAACGACGATCAACGGGCCAATTGTGAAAACCAAAGGGATTTAAGTCCGCTTCTCCGATCATATTATTGAGCATAATTCCCGTCCCCGGCACGGTATAAGCTGATCCTTCGCCGTTGGAAAAGGTGGCACTGGCGGCATTACCTTCCCCATCGATAACACTAATATGGGTGGTACTGCCCCATTTATTGGGATATTTGCCTAAAAATTCTGGTGAGAGGAACTCATCTTCGATTCCCTCCTGATGGATAAAATTATCGTAGCCTTGGGCCCGCGCTTGATTGGTTAAGGCCATCACTTCCGTTAAAATTTGCAGATGTTTGGCTCCTAGAGGCTCTAAAGCCGATAAATTGACTGTTTCTAGTAATTTTAGGGCAAAAGCCAGGAGAATTCCTCCAGAACTAGGAGGCGGATTAGTCAGGATTTCGTAACCTCGATATTGGGTTTTTAGGGGTTTTCTCTCAAGGACTTGGTAATGACTTAAATCCTCTAGGGTAAGATAACCGCCCTCCTGCATATCCTTGGCAATTTGGTGGGCGATTTCTCCCTCATAAAAGTCTTTTACGCCTTTTTTGCTTAATTCCTCTAAGGTGTTGGCAAAATCCCTCATCACACAGCGATCGCCAGCTTGGAGGAGTTTTCCTTGGGGAGCATAGACTTTTAAACCCTCTCTATCTTTGAGCAGGATCGAAGATAGTAAACCCAGGCAAAAGCCGTTATATTGGCTCAAAATGTAGCCTTGTCGAGCATATTCGATCGCTGGCTCCGCTACCACGGCAAAGGGCAGTTTTCCCAGTTTTTTCTGCACTGTTTCCAATCCCCGTAACGCCCCGGTCGTAGCGATCGCACCTCGGCCAATGTGAAAATCTTGACTAGCACCACCAAAATTGATCGCCACTGGGTAAAAGTCGATATTTGTCAAGGGTTTTTTATATTTGGGAGTTTGACAAAAAAAATCAAAAAGGGTATTGACTTTTTCTTTGGTATGTGCTAGTAAAAAACCGCCGCCCCCCGCCGAAGCGAGGGTGAATTCGACCACGAAAGCCGCTAAAATCGAGCCAACTATCCCATCGAAGGCATTTCCGCCCATTTCTAAGATTAATTGTCCAGCTTCGGCAGTTTTTGGATGTCCTGCGCCAATAGCGCCCTTGCTTTTGCGAGTCACTTTGATTCAGTTATCAGTTATCAGTTATCAGTTATCAGTTATCAGTTATCAGTTATCAGTTATCAGTTATCAGTTATCAGTTATCAGTTATCAGTGGGGAGATGGGGGTGTGGGGAAGTGGGGAGATGGGGGTGTGGGGAAGTGGG
>VYKR01000047.1_pt1 | contig 32864 bp, 29 predicted proteins | sample 5109561 | NCBI WGS metagenome assembly VYKR01 (sample SAMN12291799, study PRJNA351875) | freshwater metagenome | isolation source: freshwater lake | place: USA: Michigan, Ford Lake | collected 2015-08-15
AAGCCGAGTTTTCCAGGTGCTGCGCCGTCCACTTGGTTTTCGAGACTGGCCTTTTAATTCTAACGTAAAGCCAACCTAGAACGGCGGGGTTTCAGACCCAAAATTTCCGATGATAGGCTTCCCCGGCCGCTCTGTAAATGGGCTGTTCTGCGATCGCTCCGTTCTCCGGTCCGAATAGAAACGCCACCGGTTTCTGGGAGAGGGGAAGCTGGTTCAGGTTTACTTCTAGGGCCTCATCTACCACCTCCTCCAAGGTAGCACCTTCTAAATCACTAGCTTTGACCATTGCCTCAGCCGATAGATTCTGGGTTCTCGTTGGCTGTCGCACGTTGTTCAGGGTGATGGTGCGGTTCCCAGACAGACGCAAGAGGGGAGATTTCCGCAAAATTTCCAACATCCGTTCTTCATAAGAACCGCTATTCTCGATTACCACCGCTGCGCTTTCCGGTTCGTCTTCCATCTCCACCGGAGGCGGTATGGTTCCCTCGATGGTGAAGGGACTACACACCCGCACAATACTCTTATCTACTTCGGGACGGTCAACTAAGATTTCTGATTCTGGCGGTTCATTATTGGCGATACTTTTCAGGGTGATGTGTGGGACAATTCCCCCAATTTCTTCCCCTTTACTATTCTGTTTTCTCTTGTAGATAAAACCCCCCGCCGGTGAGTTATTATCTTTCAGTTCATACCAAGGAAAAGTGGCGGTTAATAGTCTCTGTCTGGCTAAGGCTAAGGGTACTCTACTGACATCACAGGTTATCCATCTTCTCCCCCATTGTTCGGCAACGTAGGCGGTTGTCCCACTTCCGCAATTATGCACAGTACAAACTTCAGTAATAAAAGAATGGACAGTTTCAATCTCTAAATCATAGACTGTTTCCGTAGTTATTTCCGATTTTAAATCTTTAATTTCACAGGGTATTTGTTCCCTGCCAAAATAAACAATATCACCGACTTTTAAAGTATCAGCCCGTCGCCATTCTTTGTAATGATCTTCTGAAGGTTCAACCGCAGCAAATGTGGCTTTAATTGTCTCTAATACTCCCGCCAAATTATGATAAATTTCTTGATTATTGAATCGCAAAATAGTTAATCCCAAAGAGTTTAAATAAGTATCTCTTTCTTGGTCATAAACTATCGCATCTGGCCTATAATGGCTATCTCCATCTACTTCAACAATACAACTCTTTTCTCTTGCATAAAAGTCGGTAATATAACGTCCAATAGGATGTTGACGGCGGAATTTAACTCCTAATTGATTTCCTTTGATTTCTTGCCATAATTTAGCTTCGGCTGGAGTAGCTTCTTTTCTCATTTCTCTAGCTAAACCAAAATTATTTTTAGGAATATGTTCCCAATTGCGATCGCCGCCATAACTGGTTGTCCGTTTTTGACATAAGACTCGATGATCTCCCGTTACCCAGAGGATTTGCTGACAAAGGTGGTGACGAATCCCGATCATTTTCCCTTGATGGGTTTTGCTGATAGTACGAAGAATCCGATGAGGTTGGAGATCGTGTCCGATGACATAATCTCCCGGTTGTAATTTTTCTATTTCTAAAGCCTCTAAAGCCCCCCCGATGTCGGGGGGGTTGGGGGGGTAGCTCCCCGGTATCTGAGATTTTACCCCCCCCTGCCCCCCCTTCAAAGGGGGGGAGTTAGTGGGTTGCTGGGGAATATCGTCTCCTCTGACATAATCTCCTGGTTGTAATTTTTCTATTTCTAAAGCCTCTAAAGCCCCCCCTTGCCCTCCTAAAGCCCCCCCGATGTCGGGGGGGTTGGGGGGGTAGACCCCAGTATCTGAGATTTTACCCCCCCCTGCCCCCCCTTCAAAGGGGGGGAGTTAGTTGGTTGCTGGGGAATAAGGATTTTTGTACCTTTTCTTAGACAGGTGATATCTAATACTAAATCGCCGGGGTCGGTGGTCATTAAGAGACAGCGTTGGATAATGATAGGATTGGTTTGAACAACATAAATTGGATTAGCTGCACCTCCCAACTTATCCCATAAATTACTCATAGAGCGATAAGGAAAATCCGATAGATACTTAATAAATCGAATTTCATTTTCCGTTGCAACAGTTCTTCCCAGATTAATTATTTTCAACAAAGACTCTTTTGGCGTTCCCCACCATCTTTTACCAGAATTGTAGGTTTTCCCGTTTAATTCAACTTCATATTTGCTACCTGGTCCAGGCTTGGTAAAGGTAACTGACATGAACAGTTTTGAACCTACGGGCAAGGGAGCCATGCCTTCTCTTTCTTCTTTGGTTAGTCTTCTTCTTGTTTTGTCCTCTAATTCTATCATGTCGAAGCCAGAGGCTATCGCGTCGTCCCTTTGTTCAAATAAAGGCTGATATTTTAACTGATTCCGAAGTTTTGCATACCAAACCAAATAGTCTAAACGGGTTCCCATTCTTGATGTTGATTCCAGCCCTCCTGCTGATTTAGCAACAGAAATCAAACTAACAAAATTCTCCCCCCCAAAAACCTCATCCATCAATTCCCGAACATGATGAACATTCTCATCGGAAATCTGCACAAAAACACTACCGCTATCAGTTAATAAGTAGTCGTGCAAAATTAATTTCCTAGTGAAGATAGGCAAGAGGCAAGGGGCAAGAGGCAAGAGCGGGGTTAGATATGTGTAATTAATTTTGCTTAGGTACTTAACTCCCGGGCTAACAACAAACGATCGCGTAAATAACTCAGATAGGAATGTAACCCTAATTCCCAAGTATCTCGATAAGCTTGCACCATCTCTGGTTCGCGGGTGAAATCATCGTCATCGTTGTGTTTAACATCGCGTTTTCTGACAAAAGGTTGAAAATTAGAACCAAATTTTACCCCGTAGGGAGGGTCAATATAAATCATCTGCACCTTACCCCCCATCCCCTCGTATTGCAGTAGGGAGTTCATCGTCAGCAACGAGTCACCGAGAATCATCCGGTTTACCCATTTATCGTGATATTCATAAGCTCGGAGAATCTGGTCAGTAATTGACCATTGAGGGTCATTAAATAGATTCAATTGTTCTCCCTTTTCCACCTTGTGGGATTTCAGGGTTTCAATAATTGCCCTAGTGGATAAACGTTCATGGACAAATAGGGGTAAAGTCGGCACTTGAAAAGATAATCTTTCGGCCTTTCCTGTCCAATTTAAAAACGGTTCACCGATTGCCTTGAGTTTACGCGCTGCTATTTTGGCGGTTTCTAAATCTTCGGCTGCGAGAATTTGCTCAATTAAGGCCTCAGCTTCTTCTCGTGCGGGGTTTTCATCCCAGTTTAACTCCGGGGACAAGGAGGAATCATAACGATAGGTGACAGGGGGTTTTTTCTTCTTGAAGTGGGGTTCTGTGCCAATATCGGGGCGCTGGGGATGTTCCTCGCCATGGTTGTAACTTTTGGCTTCCGTTTTCTTGTTCGTCTTCTTGGGCATTAGCAACTCTTCCTCCATGGCGAGGTCAATCTTTATTTTAACCCTTGAATAACCCCAAGAGGGCTGAAAAAAAGCGAACTTCTCTAGGGAGAAATTCGCCTTAATTTCCAGAAATTCTGAATTTATTAATTAGGCACGAGCTTCGAGACGACCATAGAAAATGCCGCGAATTTTCACTTCTTCAGCATCTTTTGCCCCTAAATCGGTGTCGGAAGGCTGTTCACTTTCAAAAACACCAGCAAACTCGCCAGTAGAAGCGTCAACTTTAGTCACCTGTAAAGACATAGTACCTTTACCCAGTTCCGTCGCTTTGACGTTAGCACGCTGGAAATCTTGACTATCAGCACTAGCGGGTAAAGCGACAGCATTATCATAACCCGTCACCACACCCCGACCTTTGGGATCTAAGAAACCAGCGCCACGATAGGAGGGAACTTTAAAGTCGCCTTCAAAATCCGTGGAACTGTTGATAGAGCTAAATCCAGCTTCGGTTTTGCCAGTGAAACCTTTAATGGTAAAGAAGAGGGGAACTCTTTCACCTCCGGGTAATTGTACGGTAATGGGTTGGAAATCAATACCGTCTTCTTCCTTGAGGGTTAAAACACCGTCTTCGCCTACGGTTAAGGTCGCTGTCATCTGTTCTAAACTGGTGGTATCTCTGGTTAAGAGTTTACCCGGGATAAAGGTGGCCGCTTCCCGCTTATTAATGGGTTCACCCTTGACAAAATATTCCTGGGGTTCCAAGCATAAATCTGTCACCACATAACTTTCGCCGCTTTCTAAGGGGAGAGTACCCCGGGTAAACTCGGAAATCTGCGGACATTTGTTAGCTAATCCAGTGTTTAAAATTTCATCATAGGTTAGCTCGTTTCTATTCAGGACGGCACTAGGCGCGTCGCTACAAGCTGTCAACACCCCTAAGCACAAGGCTAAAAAGGCAACTAACAAGGCACGAAATCTCATCTATGTCAACCTCTCTTTGTCAATCTTTACAATTACTACCCTTGATCTATAGCCTGATGAATTAGGCGCCAATTCACCGAAACCCAGTTTATCAAAGATCAGTGACCATTGAGAAGATGGGAGACAGGGGACGGCAGGCAGGAGATAGGAGATAGGTGGCAGTCCTGATGAAAAAATTTTCACCACCACAGATGAAAGAGGTTTCCTTCCCCACACCCCACTTCCCCACTTCCCCACTTCCCCACTTCCCCACACCCCACACCCTCTTTCAAGTCAGGAGGCTCTAAGTAACTCATAACTGATGACTGATATGATTGGTGTGACTGTTTTCAGATGCAGAAATTTCGATGAATAGCCGATTGCCGGGAGATAATAGCCAATTAGATAGCCAACTACATTCCCTTGTAACGACGGTGACAGCGATCGCCGAAGAACAGCAGGGAGATTGTAACGGTTTGTTAATGTTGCTGCGAACTTTAGAAAATTTACATCGGCAAATTCGCGAGCAGATGTTCGAGCCATCTTTACCCAATACCCGTAAGGACTTATACGGATTACTCCGGGATATCGAGGAAACCGGGGGATGGCCCTATATAGAACGGATGAAGTTACAAATGTTAATGGAAAAATTATTAGCCAGTGAAGTCGGCGCGCTCGATTCGGCAGCAAAAACCGATGATCGAGAAACCTGAAAAGGTATTGGGTTTTTAGGGTGTGGGGTGTTAGGGTGTTAGGGTGTTGGGGTGTTAGGGTGTTAGGGTGTTAGGGTTTTAGCTGAAATTCCCCATTTCCCCATTTCCCCCCGCAACGCGCACGAAGTGGTCTCCCCATTACCCCATTTCCCCATTACCCCATTTCCCCATCTCCCCATCTCCCCCATTGCCTATCGCCAAGGGGTACGGAGCGGGTTACAGTATTGGGAAAATGGATATTTAGGGGTAAATCATGACCACCGTGAACCCGATTAAATTTGGAACCGATGGCTGGCGCGGGATTATCGCCGCCGATTTTACTTTCGATCGAGTCGCTCTGCTCGCTCCCTTGGCGGCTCAGGTTTTAGCGGATAATTATGGTCAGATCACGGGTTCGCGGACGATGATCGTCGGCTATGATCGGCGGTTTATGGCGGAGGATTTTGCTCAAACTGCGGCGGAATCGCTTCAAAAAGCCGGTTTTGATGTGCTTCTCTCCCAATCCTACGCTCCCACTCCCGCTTTTAGTTGGGCAGCTCGCTCAGAAAATGCTCTCGGTGCGATCGTGTTAACCGCCAGTCATAACCCGGCTAAATATCTCGGTTTGAAGGTTAAAGGTTATTTTGGTGGTTCTGTCTCGCCGGAAATTACCCAACAAATTGAAGCTTTATTGTCTAATCCGCCGCAATTTAAGGCCAATGCAGGTAAATTAAGCACTTTTGAGCCTTGGTCTGGTTATTGTCAGGGTTTACGCCAAAAAGTTAACATTGCCGCTATTGCCAACGCGATCGAATCGGGACAACTAAAAGTTTATTCCGATGTCATGCACGGTGCGGCGGCTACCGGTTTAGAGCGTCTTTTGGGGGTGGGGATCACGGAATTACGCGGCAATCGCGATCCTTTGTTCGGTGGCGGCTCTCCGGAACCTTTACCGAGAAATTTGAGGGAAATCATCGATAAACTGGCTCAGAGCGCAAATTTAGCCCCTTTGCGAGTAGGTTTGGTCTTCGATGGCGATAGCGATCGAGTGGCGGCGATCGATGGTCAGGGGAATTTTTTAAGCACCCAAAATCTCATCCCGATTTTAATCGAGCATTTAGCCGGCAAAAAGGGAATGAGAGGGGAAATTGTGAAAACGGTGAGCGGTTCCGATTTAATCCCCAAATTAGCCAGTTTATACGGTTTATCGGTCTTTGAAACCCCGATCGGTTATAAGTATATCGCCGATCGAATGTTGACCACTCCTGTGTTAATTGGTGGGGAAGAGTCGGGAGGTGTCGGTTATGGTACTCACATTCCCGAACGGGATGCTTTACTATCAGCTTTATACGTTTTGGAAGCAGTGGTAGAATCGGGCCAAGATTTAAGCGCTCTTTACGCGCAATTACAGGATAAAACTGGTTTTCATTCTGAGTATGATCGCATTGATTTACCCCTAGCTAATATGGAAGCTCGCGCTCAGTTAATTACTGCTTTGGATAACGATCCCTTAAGGGAAATTGCCGGTAAACAAGTGACTGATTGTAATCCTATGGACGGTTATAAATTCCGTTTAGAAGATGGCAGTTGGTTGTTAATTCGCTTTAGTGGCACAGAACCGGTTTTGCGTCTCTACTGTGAATCTTCAACCCTCGATCGAGTTCAGGAAATGCTCGCCTGGGCCAAATCTTGGGCTACCTATATCTAATCTAATAGAAAAGGGTTTTCTTGAAGAAACCCCTTTTCTATTTTAGGAAATTTTCAGCCCGCGAATCGCATAATCTAATAATTCGATAGGATGAATAACGGGTGTATCTTTTCCCTGTAATTGTAGATGTTTTTTAATTTGTAGGGAACAACCCGGATTAGGAGAAGCAATCACCGCAGCCCCAGTATTTAATAAATTGCGTACTTTCTGCTGACCTAATTCATCGGCAGTATCTGGCTGTAGCATATTATAAACTCCGGCACTGCCACAACACAAGGCCGCATCGATAGGTTCTTTTAAGTTAATATTGGGGATTTTTTGCAATAATTGCCGTGGTTGCACGGAGATTTTTTGTCCGTGTAAAAGATGACAGGCATCTTGATAAACTAGGGTTAATTCTGTTTCGGTAATCGGCGATAAATCAGCAGTTAATCCCACTGCTGCCAAAAATTCTTGAGCATCGCGTACTTTAGCCACAAACTCCTCAGCCTTATCTTTATATTCAGGATCATCGGCTAAAATATGATGATATTCCTTGAGAGTATGACCACAACCCGCCGCATTAATAATAATATAATCAACCTCGGTTTCTGCGAAACTATCGATCATTTGTCTGGCCAAACTTTGTGCTTGTTTTTCCTGTCCTTGGTGTGCGGGTAAAGCGGCACAACAACCCTGGGTTTTTGGGATAACCACTTCACAACCATTGGCAGTTAAAACCCTCACTGTCGCTTCATTTACTGGCGAGAAAAAGAGGCGCTGCACACAACCTAAAACTACTCCCACCCGATAGCGTTTTTCAGTCTGGGAGGGAATAACATCGGCATAGTTTTTAAACAGAGAATTTAGAGTAATTCTAGGCAAAATTGATTCCATAGCCGCTAGACGGGGAAAGAGCATTTTTAAGATACCCGATTTCCTGACTAGGGTTTGTAATCCTAGGGTTTGATATAACCAGAGGAAAGGTAAAAATAATTTGAGACGGACGGGATAGGGAAAGAGATTAAAAATGAGAAAACGAATAATTTTATCTTTAAAACTGCGGGGTTGATTGCGTTCCACCTGCGGACGAACTGCGGCGATTAATTGATCGTATTGTACTCCCGATGGACAGGTACTAACACAGGCTAAACAACCTAAACAAGTATCAAAATGTTGGCTAGTGGTTTCGTCTAAAACTGCTTCCCCTTTGTTGATGGCATTCATCAGATAAATTCTACCCCGGGGGGAGTCCATTTCTTTGCCAATGACTCGATAACTGGGACAGGTAGAAAGACAAAAACCACAGTGAACACAACTATCGATTAATTCTTGAGCGGGGGGATTCTTGGGGTCAAATCCTTGATTTTTTTGGTCGATTAATTCTTGAAAGTTAACGGAATGTTCGGAGGTTTGCATAATTTTTAATTAGATTTTGTTAAGAAAGCGTTCAGGACTAAAAATACCGTGAGGATCGAATTTAGTTTTTAGGGTTTTCATCATGGCAATCGCGTTACCTGTATAACCCCAAGGTTCAATTTTTTCTTTTAGCGATGGAGGCGCGGTTAACACCGTTAGATAACCCTGATTGGCACTGCATAAAGAGCGAATTTTGTCAAGATTTTCCTCCGATTTTAAGATAACTTTACCCACCCCGCTACTAATATTAATTGAGGCTAGTCCGTTAATTTGGTCGATAACTAGAGCTAAACTGCTGGGTAATAATCCTATTTTGCCGAAAAAATTGCCCTCTTGGTCATAATTATCCATTGTTTTTCGGTATCTTTGCCATAGAGAAACTGCTGCCTCATCCCGATAATAATTAGTCTGACAATCTAACTGTTGTCCCAAATAACTCACCTGTTGCGATTGTTCGCTAATACTTTCGGGAATGCTTTGAAAACGCAGCAGTAAAGCGACTTTTTCCTCTAATCCTAGTGCTTGCGTCATCCCTGGGTTTAAACATTCAGCCACGGTGGGAGTTAAAGCCGATTGCCGAATAACTTGACTCAATTTGCTAATATTTTCGCTATTTCCAGTGATGATCAGGGTTTCTGAGTTAACAGTTTCGGGATACAGTCGTAGGGTAATCTGATCGATAATCCCCAAAGTGCCGTAGGAACCCGTAAATAGCTTCATCATGTCGTATCCCGCCACATTCTTGACCACACGTCCTCCAGCTTTAGCAATCTCGCCATCGTGACGGATAAAGGAGAATCCTAGGATCAGATCCCGGACTCCACCGTATCTTTGCCGCCATGTTCCCGCATCAGCCGTGGCCATAATACCGCCAATCGTGGCATTATCGGCGTAACTGGGATCAAGAGGAATAAATTGACCGCTAGGAGCCAAAAAAGCCTGTAAATCCGCTAGTTTAAGCCCAGATTCCACGGTTATAGTTAAATCTCCCCTAGCATGGTCAATAATCCGGTTGAGATTTTGGGTACTGACTAAAATATCCGGCGACTCGACTAATCCACCCCAATCTAATTTACTGCCTTGACCGTAGGCCAGTAAAGACAGACGATTTTCGTTGGCAAAACGCACCAGACAGACTAAAGCGGCCGTATTAGCGGGATAAACTATAATTTCAGGACTTTTGCCCCTAATTGCCCTTGATAATCTTTCTTGTTCCTCTTTTGGCACTTGTGGCCAGGCAATAACCGTCGTGTCGGCGGGTAAAATAGAAGTTATCTGGGCAGCAATCGCAGTCATATTTGACAAAAGAATTGAGGAGTGAGGAGTCAGGACTTACCGGCGGATAATCCCGAAGAATGGGGGTAATACTGGGGCTAATCAGTAATTTTGGGCCTCTATTAATTAGATTACCTTAGTTTGGCTCTCCATCTCCGGTGTCGGGCAATTCTAGCCATACTGAGACACAAAGAAGCTAATAACTAACTGCTAAATTAGCCATACACTCGTGCGATAATGTTAGATTACCTCGATCAGTAAGCCAAGAAGTAATGAGTGTAAATTGGACGAATAGCCGCGCCAAGCGATTAAGTGCCTTACCCCCCTACGTTTTCGCCCGCTTGGATGAATTAAAAGCCTTAGCCCGCAAAGAAGGACTAGATTTAATCGATTTAGGTATGGGCAACCCGGACGGTCCTGCCCCGCGTCCAGTTATCGAAGCGGCCATTCAAGCTTTTGAAACCTCCCAATTTCACGGTTATCCCCCCTTTGAAGGAACCGCCAGTTTCCGAGAAGCGATCGCTAAATGGTATGATCGCTCTTATGGTGTGGAACTCAATCCCGATAACGAAGCTTTACCCTTGCTAGGTTCCAAAGAGGGCCTATCTCACCTGGCCCTAGCTTATGTTAACCCCGGCGATGTGGTCTTAGTTCCCAGTCCCGCCTATCCCGCCCATTTTCGCGGTCCTTTGATTGCTGGGGCGACGCTATACCCGATTATTTTAAAAGCGGAACAGGATTGGCTGATAGATATCGATTCTATCCCCGAAGATGTGGCTAAACAGGCTAAAATCCTCTATTTTAACTATCCCAGTAATCCCACCGCCGCCGTTGCCCCCCTGGAATTTTTTGAAAAAATCGTTGCTTGGGCCCGGCAATATGAGATTATGCTCGTCCACGATCTCTGTTATGCTGAATTGAGTTTTGATGGTTATCAGCCCACCAGTTTATTAGAAATTCCGGGGGCAAAAGAGATTAGTGTAGAATTTCATACCCTCTCGAAAACCTATAATATGGCCGGGTGGCGCGTCGGTTTTGTCGTGGGCAATGCCGATATTATTCAAGGGTTACGCACCCTGAAAACTAATCTCGATTATGGCATCTTTTCCGTCATCCAAAAAGCGGCCGAAACCGCCCTACAACTGCCGGATGAATACGTCAAACAAGTACAGGAAAGATACCGGCAGCGACGAGATTTTTTAATCAAAGGTTTGGGGCAATTAGGTTGGGATATTCCCCCCTCTAAGGCGACAATGTATCTCTGGATTCCCTGTAGCGTCGGCATGACTTCCACGGATTTTGCCCTCAGCGTCCTGCAAAAAACTGGTGTCGTCGTCACTCCGGGCAATGCTTTTGGAGAGGGAGGGGAAGGTTATGTGCGAGTCAGTTTAATCGCCGATATCCCGCGATTAGGGGAAGCTTTACAGCGCCTCGAAGATGCGGGAATTCGCTATCAGTAAGGAGAATTTTTCCCCTTGATTTACCCGCCAAATCCCTCTAGGCACTGGCTAAAATTGCGATTATGATGGAATTTTATCGCGGTAGCTTGCCACTTCCATGACCTACAGCTTGAGAATTGCCGATATTCCCGTCAGTGAAAGACCAAGGGAACGTTTAATCAGTGTCGGGGCGAAAAACCTCAGTAACGCCGAATTATTAGCGATTTTACTAGCTACAGGTCAAGGTAAGGGGAAACTCTCGGCGGTGGGTTTAGGACAGCATATTCTCAACGAATTGAGTAAATATCGCCGGGATCCTTTGGACGTTTTGAGGGATATTCACCCCCAGGAATTAACCGCTATTCATGGCATTGGACCGGCTAAGGCTACTACTATTCTAGCGGCGATCGAATTGGGAAAACGAGCTTTTCAACGACGACCGACGGAAAAAATGGTTATCGATAGTCCCGATACCGCTGCCGCTATCCTTGGCCACGAACTAATGTATCAGTCTCAGGAACGTTTCGCCGTTATTTTACTCGATGTCAAAAATCAGTTAATCGCACTAAAAGTGATTACTATCGGCACAGCTACAGAAACACTGGTACATCCGCGAGAAATCTTTCGAGAAGTAGTGAAACAATCAGCTACTAAGTTAATTATCGCCCATAATCACCCCACTGGGTCACTTGCGCCTAGTCAAGACGATATTTTACTCACAGAACAATTATTACAGGGAGCTACCTATCTAGCCATTCCTCTCCTAGATCATTTGATCCTCGGTAATGGCAACTTCCAAAGTCTTCGCCAAATCACGGATCTTTGGGAAAAATATCCCCAAGAAGATTGACAGAAAAGACACTCGATCTTTGTAGTTTAATTTTTTAGCCGTTTCAATTGGGCGTTAATTTCCTCAAACATAATGCGATCGCTGTCAAGGATTGGGGAGAAAACCAAAAATTTTGGCCGCTCCTCCTAAAATGGCAACAACCAAAGCTATCAGAATCCCCCGATTGGTAAATTCCTGATCAGCGACTCTTGCAGTTAACCCTTTAATTTCTGCGGTTAGTCGCTCATCTAAAGCTTTAATGTCCCCTCTTAATTCTGATTGTCCTATCTCTAGCTTGTTTAAACGCTCGTTGACATCTCTTTGTAAAAAGTCGATTTTCCCCTCAATCCTTGTCAAGACAGCCTCAAGGGAATAAGTGACCGTTTCGTTAGACATTTTGCTAAACTCCTAATTAATTAGGGCTTGCTGAATAAATGTGAAATGTAGGCAAGGTAAGGGTTTTGTGGCTTTTCTTGCGAAACAGGTGCAAGATTTTGAGATAATCGTGCTTCAAAACCTGGCATCTTGAGCGGCGATCGCGCCCTGTAGGGGCGAAGCATTCGGGCAATAACCTATCGGTGAAACCGTAGATTTTCTATCCGAATGCTTCGCCCGTACTTTTTCAGCCAACCCTAATTAAGTAATCTCAATTAATTGTTAGATAGTGGCGCAGACTTCTGGTTCTTTGTATCTTATCTTTAATTGTAACTGGCTACTTGGTCGATGATAGGTGCTGGGTTACGACGGATTCTCACCTTCGAGTCAAAGCAGCAATTTTCCGTCTCACGCACCCTACGCTTTATCTCCCAATTCATAATTCATAATTCATAATTCATAATTTATAATTCCCATGGGACCGAAATCTGGGTAAAATTTGAGAGATACAATCGGTCAATTGGGCATGGATTATAAAGAAGCGGGCGTGGATGTGGAAGCAGGACGCGCTTTTGTCGAGAAAATTCGCCAAAATGTGGAAAGTACCTTCCGTCCCGAAGTTATCGGCGGTTTAGGCGGTTTTGGCGGCTATTTTCAGTTACCTTCCGGTTATCAGCAACCGGTGTTAGTATCGGGAACTGATGGTGTGGGAACCAAGCTAAAAATTGCCCATAGTCTCAATCGCCATGATACGGTGGGAATTGACCTGGTGGCCATGTGCGTCAACGATGTCCTAACCTCCGGGGCCGAACCTTTATTTTTCTTGGATTATCTGGCCACTGGTAAACTGGAAGCGTCACAGTTAGCGGCGGTGGTATCGGGAATCGCTAGTGCCTGTCGTGATAGTGGTTGTACTCTTTTGGGAGGAGAAACGGCGGAGATGCCGGGGTTTTATTCGGCGGGAGAGTACGATTTAGCAGGTTTTTGCGTCGGTATTGTCGAAAAAAGTCAATTACTCGACGGCAGTAAGGTGCAAATCGGCGATGTGGCTATCGGTTTAGCCAGTAGTGGGGTTCACAGTAACGGTTTTAGTCTTGTTCGTAAGATTATCGACACCCAGGGCTTAAATTGGCAAGATTGCCCCGCAATTTTGGCTGGCTCTAGCTTAGGTGAAGTTTTGTTAACTCCCACTAGACTTTATGTTAAACCTGTGCTACAACTGCTGCGCTCTGGGTTAGATATTCACGCCATGGCCCACATTACTGGGGGTGGCATCCCGGAAAATTTGCCCCGCTGCTTGGGTAAAGGGCATTCCGTGCAGATTTACCGCGAAAGTTGGCCGGTTTTGCCGATTTTTCACTGGTTAGCCCAGATGGGTTCGGTTAATGCCGAAGCCATGTTTAATACTTTTAATATGGGTATCGGTTTTGTGATCCTTGTCCCATCAGATCTGGCGCAATTGACTATTAATCAACTACAATCCTCTGGGATTAATGCCTACCAAATCGGCGAAGTAATTGCCGGTAAGGGGGAAATTGTTGGGCTTGATTAAAGTTAGTTGAGTAAACCCTAGTTAATAGATTGTATCCCGTTGACGGGCGGGGCGATCGAGGGATTTAATCGCCGTTTCTAACTCCTCGACGGTCAAACAAGTACCGCCCAGGGCCCCGGCCATAGTGGTAATATGTTCTTCCATGAGAGTACCACCGAGATCGTTGCAACCCCAGTTTAAGGCTTCTGTCGCTCCCTGTAAGCCCAATTTTACCCAACTGGGTTGATGATTTTTAATGCTATTGCCCAAATAAATCCGCGCCACCGCTGTTAATTTTAATGTATCAGCTAAAATTGGTTGATCCCGTCCGACTCGATTTCTCAGGGGTTTGGGGGCCGATTGTCCCACAAAAGGCAATAAAATAAATTCGGTGATTTTAGCTGGATAATTATTTTCTAGGGTGATTTCTTGCTGTTTTCTAATTTTTTCAAGGTGCTGCACCTGTTGGCTAGGGGTTTCAATATGACCGCAGAGCATGGTACTGGTGGTATGTAACCCCAAGCGATGAGCAATACCGACTATTGCTAACCAAGTGGCGGCATCGATTTTTTCCGGACAAATTACCCGTCTTACCTCATCGACTAACACCTCGGCAGCCGTTCCCGGCAGAGAATTGACTCCTGCTTCTTGCAGGGAAGCGATAACTTTTTCGTAACTTAAACCGTCTTCTCTAGCAATAAATTGGACTTCTTGAGGCGAAAAAGCGTGTAAATGCAGGTCGGGAAAAGCTTGTTTCAGGTTTTTAACAATTTCGAGGTAATAGTCTAAGGAATTGCCCTTAATCTTGGCTTTTGGGTTTAATCCTCCCTGCATACAAATTTCTGTGGCCCCACGACGGACAGCATCCGTCGCTTTAGCGATAATTTCCTCTAAATTAAGCCAGAAGGCCCCCTCTTCATTTTCATCGCGTCTGAATGCACAAAAACTGCAATGCTGCTCACAAATGTTACTAAAATTAATGTTGCGATTGATCACATAGGTGACGGTATCTCCCACCTGTTGACGACGCAAAAAGTCGGCCGTTTCCCGAATCTGGGCAATTAAACGGTTATCGGTAGTTTCTAGCAAGATAATCGCTTCTTTTGCCGATAAATTTGCCCCTGACCGCGCTTTTGCCAAAATATCGGTTACGGGTGCGGTGATGGAGGAGTTAGTCACGGGAAATAAATATTGAGGGTTGCCGATCCTAATTGTAGAACGAGGTCAGAAGGAACAGTAAAGAAAGAGAGCCGATTTAATCCTTTTTCTGTTCCCTATTCCCTTGTCTGCACGCGGTAATTTCCGGTTGAGAGCCTTTATTGCAGGGTGGTTTGTTTTTCCTGTTCTTTTTGTTGACGTTTTTTCTTTTCTGCTTCTAGAGCATCTTCAATAACCTTGAGCAGCTGATCCATTTTATCGAGATTACCGCGATAAACATCGAGGTCTTTTTGCAGTTTCTCGCTGGAGAGATGCAGAATTTCTGAGAACTTTTGCAAAATTGGTTCGCGTTTTTCTTTTTCCTTGATTATGTCTGGTTGTGCTTCGGCTAAAATAGTATAAAGACCGATGGCAAACAGGCGACTATACTTAAACTTAGGCGCATTAATCACCGAAACTAGACTATCAGACAACTGATTGTTACCACCGAGAGCAGGGTTTTGCAGTTGGGAAAGCAAGGAATCAATATTAGTTTCTTTGGCAATAGCGATCATATTTTCGGCATCACGACGATAGACTTCGGGATTACCGTTAACCGCTTGGCACAAAGCATTAAAAATATTCGGTTTATCCTCCCCCGGACGATAGCCTTCCATGAACTTCTCGAAAGAAGTAACCACACCAAGGGCATAAATTGGATCATAATGGAAATCTACATTAACGGAGAGCAGGTGCATCTCAACTAATAATTCCTCAACCACGCGCCGATATACCGAATTGATGGGGCGGGTGTGGCGAGTATAAAAATCACGCTTACTATCGGAAACAGTACGAATTTTGTCCACAGAACCAAACTTCATAAAAATTTAACACTGCTCTCATTTTCCCCCTTCTCGTTCCCCCTGACAAGGCCGGTGATCACCAAAGAGCCGCCAGCAGTCAGTCCAGAGAGAGCAAAAGAGCGAGTAAGATGGGGAAATGGGGAAATGGGGAAATGGGGAAATGGGGAAATGGGGAAATGGGGAAATGGGGAAATGGGGAAATGGGGAAATGGGGAAATGGGGAAATGGGGAATTTCAACTAAAACCCTAAAACCCCAACACCCTAAAACCCTAACACCCTAAAACCCTAAAACCCCAACACCCTAAAACCCCAACACCCTAAAACCCTAACACCCTAACACCCTAACACCCTAACACCCAACAGCTTTTTCACTTTTCACTTGACTATATGGCCAATCAAGACGACAAAATCAAAATTATCACTGATAACCGGCAAGCACGCCATCTCTACGAGATTTTAGAGACTTTTGAAGCGGGGGTGCAGTTGCTGGGGACCGAGGTTAAATCTGTGCGCGCTGGTAAGGTAAACCTGCGGGATGGTTACGTTTTAGTCCGCAATGGTGAAGCGGTGTTAATTAATGTTCATATTTCCCCCTACGAACAGAGTAGCGAATATTTTAATCACGATCCGCGCCGGACGAGAAAATTGTTGATGCACAAAAAGGAAATCAGCAAACTCATCGGTCAAGTGGAACAGAAAGGCTTAACTCTTGTGCCTTTGAAGATGTATTTTAAAGGTAGTTGGGTAAAAATCAGCATTGGCCTCGGTAGAGGCAAGAAATTACACGATAAACGCGAAGATCTGAAACGTCGTCAGGATCAACGGGATATGGCGCGAGCGATGAAGCGTTAACCAAGACACTTATCGGACTGGCAAAGGTCTAGGTAAGAAACGAGCGAGTTTTGTTAGAGTTGAACTGTATTAGGCTCCTTGCGGCCATCACCATCCCCCTCACCTTGGGTTAAAATTTATGTTAAAACTCTTGACAAAAGTAATTAAATATGCTAGGACACCCGCTTTGATCGCTCTATCCTTAGGGGTGGGTGCGGGAATTATTTTACCAAAAATAACTTTAGCCAATGGCAACCCCGGCCTAACAATTTTTAGTGGGGTCGATCGCAAGGATATCTTAGATTATTTCTTGCAATTTGGTGGTCGTCCCAAGCAAATGGATCGTTATAAATTCTATATCCCCCCGAAAAAACTCTCCCAAGGGGCTTCAGCTTTTTTTATTTCCTATCCCGATTATTTTAACGGCCAGTTTGACACCAATAAAATCGAGGTACGCATCAACAACAAATCTTTACCTTTAAAGGAAGTGGTTTGGGACAAGGATAGTCGCATTATTCAAATTGTCCCCGAACAAGCGATCGATCCCACCAGCAAAGTTGAAATCGTCATGTCTAATGTCAGAAATCCCGAATTAGGCACTTATTACTTTACCTGTGATGTGACTGCCTCTGGCAATATTCCCGTCCGTCTCTACGTCGGTACTTGGATTGTCAGTATCGAACCTTAAAGTATTTATTGGGGATGGGGAAATGGGGAAATGGGGAAATGGGGGAATGGGGGAATGGGGAAATGGGGGAATTCAACTAAAACCCCAACACCCCAACACCCTAAAACCCCAACACCCCAACACCCTAAAACCCCAACACCCCAACACCCTAAAACCCCAACACCCTAACACCCTCTCAGTCTGAGAAAAAGTCAAGAAAAGTCAACTATTTGCCTCCGAGTTGCTGAAATCTGAGGAATTTTCACCTATAGACTCGTTGGTTGGGTAATTTTCTTCGGAGTTTAAGTTTTTGCGACTGCCTTTGTGGGAATTTTTACCCCCTTCCCGTCCAATAGCTGCCATGTGGGCGCGATCCCGGCTAACCGCTTCACCACCCTTTCGTCCCGCTTCGCGAGCTTCTTCGGAGGTAAATTCGTGGGCTGTACCTTTTTGATGAGCAGCCTTACCACCTTTACTAGCGATTTCCCGTTGTTTAGCTTGATCCATAGAGGCAAAACCGCGTTTACTCTTACCTGTCATAATATCCCTCCTTGTGAATGCTGATTTTAAAAGTTCTTAAAGACTTATGCGAGACTTTTAAAAGATCAAAATCATGGTCTTGTGGGTGGGCAAAACATTGAGATTGCCCCGCTTTTTCCTCTAAGAACTATGGATTCCTACCTAGTATCATAACTCATTAGCTTGACTTCTAGGGAACCAATGACAGCAATCAAAGAGCAGATTTTATGTTAAAAAATATTAAGGGAATCGAGTATTTATCAGTCTAAAGATATAGAAGTTATCTTAATGGTGAGGTACAAAGTTTTCCTTTTGGGGGAGTCGGTCTTCAGTTATCAGTTATCAGTTATCAGTTATCAGTTATCAGTTATCAGCTTTTTTCTCCCTGCTCCCTTCTCCCCACTTCCCCACTTCCCCACTTCCCCACTTCCCACTGAAAAGGCTGCCATGCAGTCTTAATTGGAGGTGCGGGCAGCTTAAAACCTAGTTTTTTGGGATTTAATCGGGAAAAATCAGGGTAAGACTTGGGTTTTTTCGATCGACCATTTATCTCCTTGCCGTACCAAATCATAGCGCAGGTTCAAGGACTCATTATAGGAACGATTGACAATTTCCTTGCCATTATGGAAATACATGGCCTTTTCGTTTACTGTCGCTTCCACCGTGGCTAAATTAGGATTTTTCGCATTATTAGTGACCGATCGCACATCCACCTGATGATCGTAGCGCCAATAGTTATTTCCCTGTAAAGCCGCCGCCCGTTTTTGCCAAATTTCCAAAGCTGAACCCGTTAAAACCTCTTTCAATTGCTCTTTTTGGTGTTCACTGCCAAAAGCGGCCGATTTTGCTGCTAACCAAGCTTGAATCGTCTCCTTAGCCGTTTCCTTGCCTAAGGGATTCCCTTCCATAACCTCCGCGTTAGCCGAAGGAATTTCTAGTATGGGAGTATTTAAAGAAATCGGTAACTGTTCCCCTTGCAAGGCTGCCAAAGGAGATTGACTATCGACAATGGCCCTCACCCCCAAGGACAAAACTGCGAGCGTTCCCACTAATCCTACCCCCAATATTGCCACTCGATCGAGTCGTAGTTTTCTGCGGGCCGGTCGTCTCCGTTTCGGTGCGACTAGGGCAGTTTTTACCGTTTCTGGGGCTGCCAGCTGGGAGTTGCCCGCTGCTGGGGGGCGCGAGCGACGGGGACGACGACGGGGGGGATTAAGTGCCGGTTGACGATCAGCTGCCTTCACCACCACATTGCCCTGAGTATAGGGGGTGAAAGTTTCCTCCTGAGCGGTGGCTCTCAGGGCAGGTACAGCAGTGCCTGTCCGCTCACCGTTAGCTCTAGCTAAAGACGGTTTTTGGGGACGAGAGTGGGAAGAATAAGCAGATTCCCTCATCGGTGTCGCTCCTGGCACTGGGTTTAAATGGGTGGGGGGGGTGTGGGTTTTGAGAACATTTACTTCCGATTTTAAAGGTTCGCCAACCTTTTCTTGAACCGACACGGGAACTTTTTCGTCAGGAAAACCTGACAATTCTTCTAAATAATTTTGTACCTCTTCCTCGGCAAAATACTCTTTTAGTGAGGCTTTCCGCTCAACTAAATCACTAAAATGACAGAAAACTTCTGTTTGTAACCAACGCTCACCGTAACGACATAACCCAGGTAAAAGATCGGGAGATTGCCCGGATTGTTCCTTAATATAATTTAATATTTCTTGCTCTTGACTTTTTTCTAAAATTGTGCTTGCTTGTTCGGTTTGGCCGAGCAGCAGGGCGCAGATTGATCGCTCGAGGGAGACATCCTGATGTTTTTGTAATTGCTGTAGGCGATCGCTGGCTGCCACAATAGCGGCGGGTTGTTTTTGGGCGAAACCGCGGGCAATCAAGGCATAAACCAACAGATAATTACCCACCGACGAGGGGCGTTGTGCCTCTTTTGCCCAGATTTTTTCCTGTTCGGCCTGAGTTAAATAAACCCGCAACTGTTGAATAAAGCGTAAAAAATTATCCACCCCTAACCCAGAGCGATCGTCACCCTGGCCATCGATGCCGCCGCGAGCTTCTAACATCTCTTCCAAGAGATTCAAGCCGCGCTGACGGGCAAGACTAGGTTTTTTTTCCTGGGATAACAATTCCAGAATCCGGTAGGGACGCAAGCGATCGCAATCATGGCGAATTTCGCTGGCCACTTGCGGGAACATTTGTTCTTGTTCCAACCAAGTCAGGGCCTTGGCTGCGGTGCTGGCCGCCTGTTCATAATTTTTATCCTGCCAATATTCCCGACTCAATTCCCCGTAGGCCAAAGCCAAGGTTAAGATCATGTCTGGGCGAGTAGTTGGCTCTAAATCTAGATAAGTTTCGGCCAAACGAATCACTAACTCGTATTCTCCCAACTCTTGCAGGATGAGCAAAGCTCCCACCAGATCGGCGGGGGCAATGGTAATCTGGGGAGTGGGATATTCTGGAGAAGCGGCAGCCACCTCCCCAGCCTGAGAATCTAGGTTTTCGGCGCTGCTTTCTGGGTTGAGAAGCAAGGGATTGGGATCAAAAAATTGAGCATCGTAATCACGACGGCGATCCGCAGCACTTAACACCTGGTAAGCTTCATCTAACAAGTGCTGACGGGCAATGATCGCTGTTTGACTGTATTCTTGCTGCGGCAATTGCCGTCCCCGGTCGGCGTGGGCCAAATCAATCTGCTCGGCACTCACCTGAAAGGGGATTCCCAATATCCTGTAGTAGTCGAGAGGAATTCGCACGGTTAGCTGTACCTCAACTCTGGAGAGTCCTCAGTGAATTAAGTGATGTAAGTGAGAGCGGAGCGAGTAAAATAACAAGATACCATCTTATCCTAGCCAATCTCTGACTGACTAAGATTAGATTTGAGAGAGAAAATACTAAGAACCCCTTGGTTTAAGACCAAAAAATTCACTGCCAGAATTCTCGAAAAATCTACCGCTTCCTCTCCCCTTGCCTTTTTGTTGTCTAAATGATACTACAGACCCTATGATTTCCGAACGTACTTTACCAACCTTTAATCCTGCTTCCATCATTATTACCAAAGCTGAAGGTCTTCGCCTATACGAGGATATGGTTTTGGGGCGGATGTTTGAAGATAAATGCGCCGAAATGTATTATCGGGGCAAAATGTTCGGTTTTGTCCATCTCTACAACGGTCAGGAAGCGATATCTAGCGGTATTATTAAAGCCTTGCGTCAGGGAGAAGATTACGTTTCTAGTACCTATCGCGATCACGTCCACGCCCTCAGTGCCGGAGTTCCCGCTAAGGAGGTAATGGCGGAGTTATTTGGCAAAGCTACCGGTTGTAGTAAAGGACGGGGCGGCTCCATGCATATGTTTTCCGCTGAACATAAGCTTTTAGGGGGTTACGCTTTTGTGGCCGAGGGGATTCCCGTCGCTACCGGGGCGGCTTTTCAAAGTAAATACCGTCGGGAAGCCATGGCCGATGCCAGTGCCGATCAGGTAACGGTTTGTTTCTTTGGGGATGGGGCGAGTAATAATGGCCAGTTTTTTGAGTGTCTGAATATGGCCGCCCTCTGGAAGTTGCCGATTATCTATGTGGTGGAAAATAATAAGTGGGCGATCGGGATGGCCCACGATCGAGCCACTTCTCAACCAGAAATCTATAAAAAAGCCAGTGTTTTTAGTATGGTCGGTGTGGAAGTGGACGGTATGGATGTGGTGGCCGTTCATGCCGCTGCCAGAGAAGCCGTGGCCCGCGCCCGCGCCGGTGAGGGGCCGACTTTAATTGAGGCCTTAACCTATCGTTTCCGGGGTCACTCTCTAGCAGATCCCGACGAGTTACGCAGTGCTGACGAGAAACAATTCTGGGGCGAAAGAGATCCGATCACGCGCTTTGCCGCCTACCTCTACGAGCGAGATCTGGCCACGAGAGAAGAATTAAAAGAAATCGAGGAGAAAATTCAAGCTGAAATCGAAGCAGCGGTTAAATTTGCCGAATCTAGCCCCGAACCCGATCCTAGTGAACTAACTCGCTTTATTTTCGCTGAAGACGAGTAATTTCAGTGATCAGTTACCAGTTATTCAGATTTGAGTAATCAGTGATCACTGATTACTTAAGGTATTCTGTCACTAACCCCGCCCTAAAAGCGACGGAGCTTGCCTAAACCAATTTAGGCGACGCAAGTAGAGACTACCGCATCGAGACACAATCTGGTACAGACCTCCGAATACTTCCCTAGTTCGGATTCCCTCTCAGCTTTATTGGTAAGGCGTTGTTAGACAAGACATCTTGATTGTGTTGCGGTAAGGGACATTAACTTCACTCTTAAGGATTATCTCCATGGCAAGAGTTCCTGTTATCTCAAAAGACGGAAAACCGTTAATGCCCACCAAACCCAGTCGGGCCAGACGATGGATTAGGGAAGGAAAAGCTATCGGTAAATTCAACGACTTAGGTATTTTCTATGTCCAGCTAACCACTGAACCCTCTAACAGCAAAACCCAACCGATTGCCATTGGTATTGACCCGGGTAAATTATTCTCTGGAATTGGCGTTCAATCCTCTCTTTTTACTCTCTGGAAGGCTCACTTAGAACTTCCTTTTAAACGAGTAAGAGAGCGCATGGACAATAGACGGTTAATGCGAAAAGGACGTAGAGGAAGACGGATTAACCGCCAACTTCCTTTTAATCTAAGAGCGCATCGACAAAAACGATTTTCAAATAGAAGACAAGGAAAATTAGCTCCCTCAATCAGAGCTAATCGTCAACTTGAATTAAGAGTTGTTTCCGAACTAACCAAAATCTATCCAATTACCGATATTTACTTTGAGTACATCAAAGCCGATATTGCTCTAACTTCCGGTAGAAAAGGAGCTAAGTCTGGAAAAGGTTTCTCGTCGGTTATGGTCGGACAAAAATGGGCGATTGAGCAACTGTCTCAATTGGCAACAGTCCATACTCGCTTTGGTTGGCAAACCTCTAATCTCAGAAAACATTTGGGACTAGAAAAGTCCAAAAATAAAGCAGAACAATCACCAGAAAGCCATGCTAACGATGGCATTGCTCTTGCCTGTTTTCAATTTTTAGATTATTTGCAATTTCACAATTATAATGGACATGGATATGATTGGAAGGGTTCTGTTAAAGTAACAAACGCTCCCTTTGCTGTCATCAAACGTCCTCCTATTAGTCGTCGTCAACTTCACCTGATGGTTTTTTCTAAAGGTGGTAAACGACGTAAATATGGTGGCTCTACCACAGGACATGGGTTCCGTAAAGGAGATTTAGTTTCTTCTCCCAAAGGAATTGGTTATATTAGTGGAGATACCGAAAAACAGTTATCTGTAAGCGATGCCAATGGTCAACGATTGGGACAGATGGCTGTTAGCAAGATTCAGTTAATCCGTCGTTCTAACGGTTTAATTGTTTCTCGCTAACTTATATAAAGCCGCCCTCCGCTATCGCTAAAGGGCGGGTTTCAGACCCAGTTTTTTGATGAGGGGGAGAAGAAAAATCCCGACTAGAAGATGCTTGTTGTTGAAAAAATCCGTAAAAAATAGTTACGCTCCTGTATAATACGCTAAAATCCAGAGAAATAGCTTTTGCCATGGCGACGACAGAAGCATTGAACCCCAGTCAGTTCGCATTCTTAACCAACCTCACCGCTGATCGTTCAAGTTCACCCAACCCACAAGAAGAAATGGACAAAGTTATCATTCTCGTTAATGCCGAAGCTCAAGCCAGTGGTCAGATGTCTCGGCTATCGCCCGTTACCGAAAAGATGGTGATTGCCTTAAAAAATGCGGTTCCTAAATCCTTGGCGGTGGAGGTGACGGGGACGGCTTCTTTGTGGTCAAAAATGGAGTCGGGTAAAACCAGCCAAAATAATTTAATCTGGTGTCCCTTAACAATTCAATTGCCCAATTGGGTGAATTTTCCGGGTAAAAAAGTTTATCAAGCTTGTCGGGATATCGAGGAAAGACGCGCTTGGGTTGCCCATACCCTGCACTATAAAACCAGTCAGGGAGATTCTTCTTTTGGGGATCTTTGGTTGCCGATCACGGTGACATCTAAGGGTTTAGAATACGGTGAGGTAATCGGAGAAGGCATGATCCCCAACGCCTACAGTCAACCGATTAGTCTAGAAAGAGAGAGTCTTAAGTCTTTACACCGGCTGGCAGCGCAATTACTGGATAATTTACAGGCTCCTGCTTCCGTTTATTTGCTACAGTTTCGTCTGGCTCATCGGGAAGTGGTTTTTGATCGTCTCTGGCCTTTTCCTGCCGCACCAGCGATCGCTTCCCTGCGCGGTCAACAGACGGATCTCTATGCAGCCTACTGGAATTGTTTACGTCGGCAAGCAATGGTCGATCATTCTTTGGCTATTTAATCCAATAGGGGAGAAAAACTGTCTAACTTTGCCCACAACAGCGATCGATTCCTAAACTATCTAAAATTAAATCACTGACGGCGTTAGCGATGGCAAATTCACTATAAAAACTTTCGCGGAAATCAAAAGCTTGCATCTCGGTAACGATCGCAATCACCAAGTTACCGAGATCGTTTTCTCCTTCCAAACGCTGACGCAGAAAAATTTGACTAGCACGTTCAGCGATAGTTTCATTAATAGCTTCGGGAATAAATTCTGCATCTAACCAACGATGTAAAGCGGTGCGCAGCCAAGTTTGTTCCTGTTGGGGATTTTCGATCGGTGGTAAAGTGATAGGCGGAATTGGTGCGGGATGATCAGGCATAATTAGAGAATGATCAGGCTACGAGACTGAATTCTTGGGGGGAGTCGTGGATATCGCCTCTATTATACAAGGATACGCACGCGGTTACTTTCTCATGGCCGATGAGGGGGGCAGATTGGATTGGTATTCTAGTAGAAATCGCGCTCTTATCCCCCTCGATCGGCGTTTTAGGTATCCCAAGTCCCTAAAACGAGTTTTGAATCAAAATCGCTTTAGCGTGGCTATTAACCGCGATTTTGCTGGGGTTTGTGCCGGTTGTGCCGATCGCTCGCTGACTTGGATTTCCCCGGAGTTAATCCAAATCTATCAGCAATTACACCAAGCTGGTTGGGCCCACAGTTTCGAGACTTGGCAAGGGGATCAATTAGCGGGGGGGATTTTAGGTTTAGCAATTCGCGGGGTTTTTATCGGGGAATCGATGTTCTATAAAATTCCCGATGGTTCTAAGGTAGCCATGGTCAAGTTAGTCGAACACCTTAGAGAACGGGATTTCTGTCTATTTGATGCCCAAATGCAAAATCCCCATCTGGCTAGATTTGGGGCCTATACTATCTCGGAAAAAGAATATCATCCCCTACTTGAAGGCGCTCTGTTGAAGCATTGCCATTTTGTTTAAGTAGGGCTTGCTGAATAAATCTAAAAACCTTGTTGGATAAGACTTTTGGACTTTTTTCCCCTCAAAAAGTGCCAGCCATTGCGGGGATCGGGGGGAAAATTCCGGGACTTTTTCCCTGAAAATTAGGTAATTGGCCACCTCAAAACTGGTAAAACCCCACACCCCACACCCCACACCCCACACCCTGCCCCCAGGAAAAACTTTTTGCCGCAAACCCTAAGTATTGTTTCCGATTGTGGCCGTCATCTTAATAGTGAGGTACTAATTTTTCGTTTTGGGGGGCCAGTCGTCACGATTCGGTCGTCAATAGCAAATTAGGTTATACTTCATCTTTAAGAAAAAAGCTGTAAGAATCGACCTAGAAAATGTCTTGACCATCGAACCAGATTCGAGGTATTCTATCAGGGTAGATCAGACAGTAATAAAATTCAGATTTAAATTGGCAATGTTAAACCAGTTAAGAATTCTAATTGTTGATGATAATGAAGTAGATCGGATCGCCGTGCGCCGATTCTTAAGAACATCGGAGATGGCGATAGAAATAACAGAAGCCGCTGACTATCAAGAGGCTAAAGAACAGATGTCCAATAATCTTTTCGACTGTATGTTTATCGATTATCTTCTACCCGATCGAGATGGTTTAACTTTGGTGCGGGAAATTCGGCAGCAGGGAGTTAAAATACCCCTAATTGTCTTAACCGGTCACGGAGACGAAGGAATTGCCGTAGATATGATGAAAGCCGGCGCTTCCGATTATCTGAGTAAATTTCGTCTTTCTGCCTCGCGCTTAAATCAAGCGATGCGAAACGCTCTACGCATCTATGAAGCGGAACAAGAAGTGGCGATTGCCAAACAAGAAAAAGAGCAATTGGCTAGACAAAAAGAAGATTTTGTTTCGAGGATGACCCACGATTTGCGAACTCCCTTAGTGTCTGTCAATCACATATTAGAACTATTTCAAGAAGGTTTATACGGTGAGATTACTCCCGAAATGAGTCGAGTCATTCATCTGATTATTCGCAGTAATACAAATCTCTTGGAAATGGTTAATAATCTTTTGGAAGTTTATTGTTATGAAAACGGCGAAAAGACACTTAATTTTACTAAATTAAAGATTATCGATATTCTCGAAGAAGTCTGTCAGCAGTTAACTCCCCTTGCCCGAGAAAAAGGACTCGAATTAAGCTTAAATGCCGAAAATGCCGGGGAAATTTTCCTAACTGGCGATCGCTTGGAACTGCGGCGCGTTTTTACCAATCTCATCGGCAATGCGATTAAATTTACCCAAAAGGGTGATGTGAAAATTCATCTCATCCCAGCTACAGAGGAAGATACTTTTGTCACCATTGTCGTCGAGGATACTGGTATAGGCATTTCAGCAGAAGAACTACCCTGGATTTTCGAGCGCCTGTACTCCAGTTCCCCAGACAGTTCCAACAATGGGTTAGGACTTTATCTCTCCCGTCGCATTATCGATGCTCATGGGGGAACTATTGCCGTCACCTCAGAATTAGAACGGGGTAGTAGCTTTTCTGTCCGTTTACCTGTCTAGAAAGATCGATAATAGAAAAAATACTTTCTGCCGATCGGTCACTGTTAATGGCTTCTAATTGGGATATCTTGTTAATACAAGCGGCGCGTCAGGGCAATCTCGCGCGGGTTCAAGCTTTACTGAGTCAGGGGGCAAATGTCAACGCCACTGATGGGCAAAATACTACGGCTTTAATCTATGCCGTGCAGGGGGGTCATAGGGAAATTGTGGCAATTTTGCGAGAATTTGGGGCTGATATCAACAAAAGTAAACAACCTCAAGGTTTAAGCCCTCTCATGTTAGCGGCTGCCCTCAATCACAGTGAAATCCTTGCTCAATTAATCGCCGCCGGTGCTAATATCAATCAGGTCAATCAAGATGGTACACCAGCACTAATGATCGCCGTTTATAAGGGTCATACAGCGATCGCAGAACAGTTATTAACCGCCGGCGCTCGGGTCAATATGCGCGATCGGGATGGAGATACAGCTTTATCTGTAGCAATTAGCCAAAATTACGCTGCAATTGTCGGTTTACTGCTCGATCGTGGTGTAGATGAAGAAATCCGTCAAGAAGCTTGGTTAGAGGCTCTCAACGCTAATCGCCCAGAAATCCTCCAATTGTTTATTAACCGTGGTATGCCTCTCGATTCTCCCACTTTATCTGGGGAAACTCCCCTAATTTTGGCTGTAGAGAGGGGAAATCTCGGCAGCGTACAAACTTTACTGCAAGCGGGAGCAAATCCAAACATTAGCACGGAGGAGGGAGAAACAGCCCTGATGATCGCCGCTGCCGAGGGATATTTCGATATTGTCCGACTTTTACTTGCTCAGGGGGCTAGTATTGACAATCAAAATCAGGCTGGAGAAACGGCCCTGCATTTAGCCACGATCGAAGGACATTTAGAGATCGTTCAGGCCTTACTACAAGCCGGCGCTTTTGTCAATCACCGCAACCATTTTGGTGATACACCCTTGCTTATCGCCACGGTGCAGGGATACGAAGCGATCGTTTTAGAATTGTTAAAACAGGGAGCCGACCCTAACCTAACTCAGCAGGGAGAAACACCGTTAACTTTAGCTTTACAGCACCAATTTACGAAAATCTGCCGTTATCTCCTCGACTACGGGGCTAATGCCAACGCCGTTTATCCCGATGGTAAAACCGTCCTTATGAAAGCTTGTGAGGACAATAATAGTCAATTGGTGCGCTGGTTAATCGCTATCGGTGCCGATGTCAATAAACTCGATTTTAGCGGCGCTTCCCCGTTAATGTGGGCGAGTTATCACGGTTGTCTCGACACGGTTAAAGTTTTGTTAGACGGGGGAAAAGTGAACTTAAATCAGAAAAATCAAGGGGGAATGACCGCTTTAATGTTAGCTAAATTTAATCACCATCAGGCGATCGTTTCTTTATTACAACAAGCAGGAGCGATCGAGTAAGCTGCCCACGCATTTAAATTGCTTGTGGAGATGAGGCGATCGGCGATCGGCAGGAGATAGGGTTTTAGGGTTTTAGGGTTTTAGGGTGTTAGGGTTTTAGGGTTTTAGGGTTTTAGGGTGATAGGGTGTTAGTTGAAATTCCCCCACTTCCCCACTTCCCCACTTCCCCACTTCCCCACTTCCCCACTTCCCCACTTCCCCACTTCCCCTCCCCACTTCCCCACTTCCCCACTTCCCCACTTCCCCACGAGAAACTTTTTGCCGCAAACCCTAGATAGTCAACAGCTGACCATGACCACGGTGATATTATCAGAACCGCCGGCTTCTTTGGCCGCTGCCACTAAATTCTCGACAATTTCCTGACAATCGGCACCGGTTTGCAAATAATCGCTAATTTCCTCGTCGGACAGTTCTTCCGTCAAACCATCACTACAGAGAATTAAACTATCGCCGGATTGCAGATCGAGGGGAGATACCGTCACTAGGGGCAAATCGCGACGACCGAGACATTGAAATAAAATATGTCGCCAAGGGTGGTTTTTCGCATCTTCTTCGGACAGATCGCCCATTTTTATCGCCCTAGCTATCCACGTATGATCTTCCGTCACCTGTTCTAATTTTTGCTCACGAAAGCGATAGAGACGGGAATCACCAATATGGGTGTACCAAGAGCCATCATCTCGGACGATAGCCATGACTAGAGTTGTCCCCATGTCCTGTCTTTCGGGATGTTTCAGTTGATCTTCAATAATCTTCTCGTTAGCGACGGTAATTGCCTCCTGTAGCAATTCCCCAGCAGTCAGGGGCGAATTCCAGTGTTCTTCTAGATGAGCTTGGATAGTTTCAGTGGCGATTTGACTAGCTTCCTGGCCCCCCGCATGACCTCCCATACCATCAGCAACGATAAAAAAGCGCCGATCGGGGTCGATATAATAACTATCCTGATTAACCGATCGCACTACACCAGGATCGGTCATTCCTCCAAAAGAAAGATTGTTCATCGAAATTTCTGCTTTTAACACAATATTTATTATCCCGCAATCAATTACATCATGCGATCCTGACGTTCAATTTTTCGCCAAAGTCTCACAAGAGCTATCCCCGGCAGCAGGGAAATCGCCATCGGCACTAAAGTTAACCAACCAAAACCACTGACGAATAGAAGCGTCGCTGAGATAAGTAAAGCACTGACCAGTAAAGTATAGTTGGTTCCCATTTGAATCATACCCAATCGCCGCAAAAGTCGATCGGATTCGCTGGAACGGACCCGGACACGGATATCACCCCGTTCTAATTTTTCGATCGTATCATCGATGCGTCGGGGTAAACTCAGGGCGGTGCTGCTCACTTGGGCTGCTTGTCGTCCTAACTCATCGAGGATATTACTGCCATTATTTCCTGTCATATCATTTACTAATTGCAGGGCAAAAGGTTGGGCCACTTCCATGAAGTTAAATTCGGGATCGAGTCCTTTGCCTACCCCTTCCAGGGTAGAAAATGCTCGCATGACGAAGGTAAAGGTAGCGGGAAAGCGAAAAGGCTGATCGTAGGCGATTTCATAGAGATCATCGCTGATAGAGGCCACGGACTGTTCCTCAAAGGGTTTATCCATGAAGTTATCGAGCATATACTGGATCGATCGCCGCACTGCTCCCATATCACCATTAGCAGTTAATGCTCCTAAATCCACCAGAGAAGTGACCACGCGATCGGCATCTTTTTGGGCAATTCCCAAGAGAGTCTGCATTAATTTTTCGCGCACATTGGTCTTAATTTGTCCCATCATGCCGAAATCGTAGAAAATTAAGGAACCGTCACTATCAACGGCGATATTGCCGGGGTGAGGATCTGCGTGAAAAAAGCCCTTATTGAGTAGTTGAATTAGATAAGCTTTTGCCCCTAGTTTAGCCAACAATTTGCGATCGAGTCCGGCCGCTTCTAGGGCTTCATAATGACTGATTTTGATGCCGGGGAGGTATTCTAGGGTTAAAACCCGGGGAGAGGTGTAGCGCCAATAGACTTTCGGTACTTTCACCCAATCTTCCCCGCGAAAATTACGGCGAAAAGTGTCGGCATTACGACCTTCATTGAGATAATCGGTTTCTTCCCAGAGAATTTTACAGCATTCTTCATAAATACCCGTCCAATCGCGACCTTTACCCCATTTGGGATGATTTTGGAAGTATTGGGCGATTTTTTTTAGGATGGTCAGATCGATACTAAATAATTTTTTCAATCCGGGCCGTTGGACTTTGACCACCACATCTTCCCCGCTCTTCAGTTGGGCCCGGTGAACTTGCCCTAAACTAGCGGCTGCTAGGGGAATAGGATCAAAGCTTTTAAAGAGTTGATTGAGGGGTTTACCGAGGGATACCTCGATAATTTTGCTGGCCTGTTCGTAGGTAAATGCGGGAACCTGATCCTGTAGTTTCGAGAGTTCTTCCACATATTCGAGGGGAAAAAGATCGGCCCGGGTGGAGAACAGTTGACCGACTTTAATAAAAGTTGGACCCAATTCTAGCATGGTTTCCCGAATCCAAGCGGCTTGTTTTCTGCGTCTGCTGGCGAGTTTTTCCTCGCTATAGCCGCCGTTATAGCTCCATTTTTTACCGTTGAGCCAGAATTGATAAAGTACAGTCAGAACGAATCGCCAAATATCTAGACGACGACGATTGATGGAATAGTTTTCTTGATTCCAACGATAGCTATTTTTGGCGACTTGGAGGGCCGGCATTGCTGGGTTTAACTCTAGGGTAACGGGGACGGGTAGAAGGGCTGACACGCAATTTTTGGGGCTTTAAAGCGACTAAAAGAGGGTTTTGGGTTAATTCCGGTAGTTTTTTAGTTCCGAGCGCAATTGGGCGATTTCAGCCCGCATTTCGTCGATGTTTTCCTGCACATCGGCACTGGAGGAACCACTGGAGTCTGTACCAGTATATACTCCCTTTTCCATGGCTCGATCGGCTCTCATTTGCACTTCTTCGACGAATTGCCGCAGGTTTTCCCGTTGTTCGGCATCAAATTTGCCTAATTCGCTTAAAGCGTTGGTAAACGCATCTTCTAGCTGTTCACTGACCACTTCAGCGATCGCTCGTCCGAGGAAAAAGGCGTGAATAACGGGGTTAGTCATAATCTTAAATGGATGTTTTCGCTTGCTGGGGTTTGTGGACGGGAAAGGCGATAATAAATTCCCTAACTACTAGGTTAGGCGACAGAACCAGAAAAGGCAAATCGTTTTTCTGAAAAGGGAGGTGAGACGGGGAGGTTAATCGACAAAATCAGGAGAAACAAAAGGCGCTAAGGGAGAAAAATCCGGTTCGATCGCGTCGAGAATTATCGCTGAAATCAACCCGATTAGCGAAATAATAGTGTCATCAACAATATCAGTCCCTGGAGAGTTAAGATGCTCAGAAAACGTTTATTAATCCCCTTAATACTATCCCTAGTCACTTTTGGTCTAGTGGTGGCCTGTAATTCCGGCACTCCCACCAGTCAAACTAACCCCAGTCCCGCAGAAAACGCCGCCACTGCTGCTATTCCCATCGGTGCAGCTTTAGCTCAAACTAGCAATCTCGCCCTATTGGGACAGGAACAGGTAATCGGTGTCAAGATGGCTGAAACATATTTTAATAAAAAGGGCGGAGTCAATGGAACACCGATTAAAGTTATTATCCAGGATGTGGCCGGGGATGAACCGGGGGCGATCAACGCCATTAATACCCTAATCACTCAAGATAAGGTGGTGGGTATTCTCGGTCCGTCTCTGTCCCAGCAAGCTTTTGCCGCTAGTCCGATCGCCGATCGAGCCAAAGTTCCCATTCTCGGCCCGTCTAACACGGCTAAAGGTATCCCCCAGATCGGTGAATATGTGGGTAGGGTGTCTGCTCCTGTGGCTGTGGTCGCTCCCAATGCAGTTAAAACCGCTTTAAAAATCGATCCCAAGATTAAAAAAGTGGCTGTCTTTTTTGCCCAAAATGATGCTTTTAGTAAATCGGAAACGGAAACTTTTCAAGAAACCCTAAAGAGTTTAAATCTTGATATTGTCACCGTGCAGAAATTCCAAACCACCGATACAGATTTTCAAAACCAAGCCACCGCCGCTATTAATATTAAACCGGATTTAGTGATTATTTCTGGTTTGGTTGCTGACGGGGGCAATTTGGTCAAACAGTTGCGACAATTAGGCTATCAGGGGTTAATTATTGGGGGCAATGGTTTAAATACTTCTAATATTTTCCCGGTTTGTCAAGCTCAATGTGATGGCATTATCATCGCTCAAGCTTATAACCCGGAATTAGATAATCCTATTAATCGGGATTTTGTCGCCGCTTATACAGCAGAAAATAAAAAAGCACCGCCCCAATTTACCGCTCAAGCTTTTACGGGAATTCAAGTTTTTGTCGAGGCCTTAAAACGAGTAGATGATAAAAATAAACTCAGTACACTTTCCCTCGAACAAATTCGCCAACAATTAAATCAGGAAATTTTAGCGGGTAAGTATGTCACTGTCTTGGGAGATATTGCTTTTACTCCCGAAGGGGAAATCATTCAGGATAAATTCTCCGTGGCACAAATTAAAATGGATGCCGATGGTAAAAATGGTAAGTTTACTTTTGTGGAAAATTAATCAGTAAAGGGTTCTTCTCATTTCTACCTCGTTGCAAGGATCCCCCTTGCAACGCATTTCCAGAGGTTCTAGCTCTTGTGTAACCCATCAGGGAAGGGAGGGAGACTCTCCCTTTTCTCATGGCAATCTAGAACCTTGGCACGAGACAAATATAACTGGACTTCCCCCATACATAAATACTAAAAAATTAACAAAACCCTTACTGCAGGTCGCTTCTAAGAAAAAATTGAAAAGAGGCTACTGGGTACATTTTTTACTTGAAAAT
>VYKR01000107.1_pt1 | contig 32844 bp, 32 predicted proteins | sample 5109561 | NCBI WGS metagenome assembly VYKR01 (sample SAMN12291799, study PRJNA351875) | freshwater metagenome | isolation source: freshwater lake | place: USA: Michigan, Ford Lake | collected 2015-08-15
ATGGCAACCAAAAGATGTCAAGTTGTATCCTTAACAAGGGAACAATCAGACTAGGAGCCGTGTGAGGTGAAAGTCTCATGCACGGTTCTGAATGGGAGGGGAGGTCGGTGACGACCTTCTCGACCCCTAATAGTAAGCAGTCGGACATAAATTCTGTCGTCTGTCTTAAGAAATGTAATTCTGGCAATTCTTGCTGACGAGCGACGACCGACGACCGGTTACTGACTCCTGACTCCCACGGTTAACTTTACTTTTGTCCGACCACTTATAACTTTGTCTTGATAATTTACAAAACGATTGGAACCTGAAGAAGAAAAATTATTACGGGGTTTAACTGACAGTGTTTCTCAAAAAACTGATGTTTACTTTTCCTCTTGTCTTCTTGTTGCTAATTGGTCTAAAATTTCGGCGTGAACTTGGCGACTAATTGGATAAAAATAGGCAAGAATTAAGCTAATGAGCAGAAAAAATGCTGGTAAAGGAGCAATTGCTAGGCGAATTGCTATTAAAGCACTATCTGGCTGCAGGGGAATTGCTTCTCCTGGGATTCTCGGTTTAAACCCTGATGTTTCTAAGGCAATACCGACAAGAAATAACCCCAAAGCTAAACCAATTTTTTGCAGAAGTACCATGAAAGCATAAAAAATACCTTCTCGACGTTTTCCTGTTTCTAATTCATCTAATTCAATCACATCGGGAACCATTGACCAAGGAATTAAATAGGCCACAGATACGCCAAATCCTGCCAAAACTGCCAAAGCATACATTAAAGTTATTTCTCCTGGTTGGAGCAAAAATAAACCAATTTGGGCAATAATCCAGAATGTCATCCCTAAAAAATAGACTATCTTTTTGTCTAATTTCTGACTAACTGCTTGCCAGAAAAATAACATCACTAAAGCTGTTCCCTGTACTGCCAAAGCGACTAAACCCGATTCTGCTTCCGATAGTCTCATGTAGCTGACGACGTAGTAAACCAAAATCGAGGCGGTTAACTGTACTCCTAACCAAGCACAAAGATAGATGCCAATAACGTATAAAAAGGGACGATTACCAAAAACTATTTTTAATTGTTCTTTCAGGGGAATAGTTTCGGTATTATTAGCCGCTTCTCTTTGTTTAATTGCCGCGCTATCCTTGAGATGATTTTCAGTTTTGCCATAGTAAAGGGTTAACCCCGAAACTATCCCTTGTATTCCTAATAAGATTGTGGAAATAGCGATAAAGTCTCTGGGATTCACCCCAATTTTTCCTAGTCCATAGACCAAGGCAAGCGCACCGATAACTATAAAAGCAATTGCCAAAACTTTTTTCTGGGGAGAATTGAGAATAGCTTTTGCTCCTCGTTCTTGCAAAACCAAAGCGCACCAAATAACTGCTATAATCGACATTAAAGCACAAACTACACCTAACAATAAAAAAGCTTGATGGAGATCGTTGGCATAGGAAGATGAGACGATAATATAGAGAATTAATGAGAGAATGCTGCCCCCGATGGAAAAGGCAAAACGAAAACTATTTAAGCGGGTTCTCTCATTATAATCATAAGTTAATTCAGGGGTGAGTGCCTGGTAAGGAAGATTGACTACTGTATAGGTTAAATTAAAGATAATGCCGATAAAAATATAATATAAAAATAGCCATAATTGGTTATTAGTCGGGATTAACCACAGTAAAAAATAGCTAATTCCGAAGGGAATCGACCCCAATAACATCCATGGTAAGCGACGACCCCAGATAGTACGGGTTCGATCGCTCCACATGCCAATAATCGGATCGTTAATAGCGTCGAAAATTCTCACCACCATCAGCACACTACCAGCTAATCCTGCTGGTAATCCTGCCACATCAGTGAGGAAAAATAGCAGGTAAAATACCGAGATATTGGCAGTGATAGCCGGTCCCAAATCCCCCGCACCATAGGCGATTTTTGTGGTTAAATTGAGTCTTTCAGAAGTCAAATGAGCCATAAAAGCAATTATAGAGACTAAAATAAGCTTAACTGTTCTGGGAGCAGTTGAGGAACTTTAATTTTTTTGTCTCTAGTAATTCCTGAAAATATCTAGCGTTAAAAGAGGAAGATTCCTCGATGACACCGGGGACAAAGAAATGGCTTTATCTTTGGCATCCGGGAAAATTCTGACTATTTCCCCGTCCTTCACTTCCTATCTATCGCCCTGGCAGCATCATCAGCTAAACTGACTAATATCAGTTATTTTAGCTATCAGCATCGAAATTCCCCTTATTCTGGCAGTTAAACGCGAGAAGATCGACTAGATTGTTCTTTTTCGGACTGTTAGCGGTTAGGATGTATTACTTGGGGGACGATCGAAATAGATCAAGAAAGTGTGATAGTACAGATAAGAGATCGGGGAAAATTTTTTCGCCAAACCTAAAACTTTTTGACGCTGACGTTCTATGATGCCTCATATCTTCCTATTTTTAGAGATTTTTTCCCAAGAAGGCGGTATTCAATCCTATATCAAGGATGTCCTGCAAGCTTATCTCACTTTGCCCGATTGCGAGGCGGCCGAGGTTTTTTTACTGCGGGATGCCCCTGATTGTCCTAATCCTTTCAAAAATCAAGGTATTACCTTTCATTACCTGAAAAATAACTCAGCAACTCTCGGACGCATTCAATTAGCCCTTAAGTTTCTAGTTTCTCTCCTCCGGAAACGTCCCCAACGGGTTTTTTGTGGTCATATAAATTTAGCCCCCCTCACCCGTCTTTACTGTCAAGCTTTAGGCATACCCTACACCGTCCTCACCTACGGCAATGAAGTCTGGGAACCTTTACCAAATTCCCAAAAACAAGCCCTGCAAGCGGCCGCATCGATCTGGACAATTAGCCGTTACACTCGCGATCTTATGTGTAAGGCTAACGCTATCGATCCCAAAAAAGTAGCAATTCTCCCCTGTGTGGTGGATGAGGAAAAGTTTAATTTAGGTGAAAAGTCCTTGACATTAATCAAAAAATATGATATGGAAAATGCCAAAGTTTTATTAACAGTGGCCCGGTTGTGGTCGGGGGATATCCATAAAGGGGTAGATGTTACCATTCGGGCCCTGCCGACAATTCTAGAGACTTATCCCGAAGTAAAATATCTAGTCATTGGACGTGGGGACGATCGCCCCAGGTTAGAAGCTTTAACCAAGCAGTTAGGAGTAGATAAACAGGTAATTTTCGCGGGTTTTGTCCCGACGGAGGAATTAGCCGACCATTATCGTTTAGCCAATGCTTACGTTATGCCCTCCCGGGAAGGATTCGGGATTGTTTACCTAGAGGCCATGGCCTGTGGTATTCCCGTGATTTCTGGAGATGAGGACGGTTCAGCAGAACCGCTGCAGGATGGTTTGGTGGGGTGGCGCGTTCCCTATCGAGATGCCGAAAAGGTGGCTCAAGCTTGTTTAGAAATTTTGCCAGGTCAGGATCAACGTTGTCACCCGCAATGGTTGCGTCAACAAACTGTAACTAAATTCGGCAAAAAGACTTTACAGGCAAAATTACGGCAGTTAATCTAATTATAACTTCATTGGGCATCGTCTCCTCAATACCGGCCACTGACTAGCCAAAACCACAACTTTGTCACTCATTATTAAGATAACTGCTATACTCCTCTATGGCTTCCCCAAAAGATTTTATTAGTCCGGTCAATTCTGGTCAAAAGTTGGTCTATCCTTTTCGCAACTATCTTAACTATCTTCACGACAAATACTCTGATTTACAGACGGGTAAGATCGCCGATTATATTCCTGAATTAGCCCTAGCAGCTCCACAATGGTTTGGTATTTCGGTAATTACCACTGACGGTCAGATTTTTGAGGTGGGAGACTGTCAGCAAACCTTTACAGTACAATCGATTTCTAAAGCTTTTGTCTTTGGATTAGCTCTAGAAGATCACGGAAGGGAATACGTTAATAGTAAGGTCGGTGTTGAACCCACGGGGGAAGCTTTTAACTCGATTATTCTCGATGAAAAAACCAATCGTCCCTATAATCCTATGGTTAATGCTGGTGCGATCGCTACCACGGATTTAATCACCGGACAGAATGCCACGGAAAGGCTAAAACGTATTTTAGAAATGTTTAAACGCTATACGGGTAGGGATCACGAGATTAATGTCCCCGTTTTTCTCTCGGAAAAATCCACCGGCAATCGCAATCGGGCCATGGCTTATCTGATGCTAAATTTTGGCATGGTCAGCGATAAAATTGAAGAAACCCTCGATCTTTACTGTCAACAATGCGCCATTCTCGTCCATGCTCATGATTTAGCTCTGATGGCTGCTACCTTGGCTAATGGGGGTGTCAACCCAATCACAGGAATACGGGCGATCGATGAACACTACGTTCAAGATGTGATCAGTGTTATGCTTACCTGTGGAATGTACGACGCTTCGGGAGAATGGACTTATCGGGTAGGATTACCAGCAAAAAGCGGTGTCGGTGGCGGAATTACGGCAGTAGTCCCCCATAAGTTGGGAATTGGCACTTTTTCGCCCCTTTTAGATGAAAAAGGCAACAGCATCAGAGGAGTGAAAATTTGTCAAGATATTTCAGAGGATTTTGGTTTACATTTATTCAATGTGGCCAAACCAGAACGAGATTTAAAAACATGGCTTGAAGGCAATAGTTGATACCACCCCCTACTTCCCTCTCCCCACTCTGCCATAGCTTTTAAACAGGATTTAGTCTGATAAGTAGGGAGGTACAATTATTTGTAGGATGGGTTAGCGGTAGCGTAACATAATCGGGCGTTGGGTTTCATGCTTCAACCCAACCTACGTTCTCCTTACCCCACAGTTAACTTTACTTTTGTCCTGAAAATCGATAAAACCCCACACCCCACCTGCCCCCAGGAAAAACTTTTTGCCGCAACCCCTACTTAACTGTCCCTGACAAGAGCGCCTACCGGCCCTAGAAAATTAATTTGGCCAGAGGTCTGTGGAAAAAATTTCGTAAACCTCTTGACAAAAGCAGCGGATTGTGTGTAATATAAATATTGTGTGAGGAGTATAAGTTCAGTATAAGAGGAACCTTTGGGGTCGAAACACGGCAAGACTCCCAGAGGTTCTTCTTTTTCACTCCCTTATTGGCTCAAAGTCAGCCATAAAATCAGGTTTTGCCCGATCGCTAGTTTTTTCTCAAGTTATCCCTTCTAGGTCTGTTTTTGCTTGCCAAGAGCAACAGGTCAAAATTTTTGCCGAAGAAACTGCACAAGAGCAGTGTAATTGCTCGTAAAATTGGGAATTAAGTACAGGGGCAATCCTATGGCAGATAAAAATAACGGTAACGGTGGCTTATTCGTCGTCGGGGTTTTAGTGGGCAGTGCGATCGGGGCAGTGGCGGGTTTATTAGTAGCGCCGAGATCTGGAAAAGAAACCCGTCGAATTCTGCAAAAATCCGCCCGGGCTTTGCCTGAATTAGCCGAAGATCTGACCACGACGATGCAATTACAGGCCGATCGCCTATCGGAATCGGCCCGGCGTAATTGGGATGATACTTTAATGAGATTAAAAGAGGCGGTGACAGCTGGAATCGAAGCTAGTCAAAGTCTAGCCACGGACAATCCCTCCCCCGACTCGCAAGAATCCCCCCAAGGCGATAATCAACACTCGAATCACTACTAAATGACCGAACCTATTTTCTGGCTAGGATGTTCTTTACTGCTAGTCGCCGTTAGTTTAACGGCGGTTTTCATCGCCGCTTTACCTGCCCTGCAAGAGTTAGCCCGGGCAGCCCGCAGTGCCGAAAAATTATTCGATACCCTCCATCGGGAATTTCCCCCGACTCTAGAAGCAATTCGCCTAACAGGGGCGGAAATCAGCGAATTAACCGAAAATATCGATGAAGGGGTCAAAAGTACCCGCCAAGTTGTCCAAGGAGTCGAGCGCAGTCTCGGTAGTGCTAAAGCCGGTCTCAGCAAGTTCGATCGTGGCAGCCGTCGCCTCTTGATCGGTTTGAAAGTCGCTTGGAATACTTGGAAACGCAGTTAAGCAGATGGGGAAGTGGGGTGTGGGGTGTGGGGTGTGGGGTGTGGGGAGTTTTCTCAGTGAACTGATAACTGATAACTGATAACTGATAACTGATAACTGACTCCTGACTCCACCAACAAACTTTTTCAGCAAACCCTACTTAGGCAGAGGAGAATATAAGTTATTATGAGTGATTTTCCGGCTTTAACGGCGTTAATTCTGGCTGGTGGTCAAAGTTCCCGTATGGGACGAGATAAAGCTTTGTTATCTTTTCAGGGTCTCTCTTTTCTAGAGAATATCTGTTTAATTGCCCAAGATTGTGCAGTACAAGTGTATGTAATTACGCCTTGGCCAGAACGTTATGAACTGATCATTCCCCAATACTGCCGGATAATTAAGGAACCGCTTCCCACTAGGGGGCCTTTATTGGCCTTTGCCTTGGCATTAACTTTTGTATCAACCGATTGGGTTTTATTACTCCCTTGCGATTTACCTTTACTAACGCCTCCAATTATTCAAGAATGGTCAAGATTATTAGCCACTGTACCAGAAAATGCCGTGGCTTTGGTTCCCCGGTGCGGGAATCGTTGGGAACCTCTCTGTGCTTTTTATCATCGTCGTTGTTTAGCATCTTTGCAGACTTATATTCAGCAAGGGGGAACTTCTTTTCAAAAATGGTTAAATGTCGCTGTGGTGGAGGAATTAATTATCGATAATTCCGAGATTTTATTTAACTGTAATACTCCGGAAGATTTAGAGATAATAATAAACTCCCCAGATATTAACCGTAAGAAAACCTAGCACAAAAGGGAGTAAAAGTAAAGAGATCGGCGAAGAAATATTGGATAAATGGCGATAACCATAGTAGAGCATTCCGGTTAGATAACCGCCCGTTACACCGATAATTGCGCCAATAATATCGCCATTGATGGACAAATAGGAAGTGAGCAAAATGACGAGGGAAAAGGGCAAAACTATTAGGCCAGCTAAAAATATATCGCCAGTAAAACTACCATATTTATTACTTAATTTTCTGCCAAACCAACTAGATAAAGTCAGAATAATAAAAGGAAATACTGCCCAGCCTAATAACAGCAAAAACTCAGATTTAACTGTCCAGTTTTGCCAAGTAAAAGCGATAAAAAAACTGCTGATGATTGCTGCTAATGCACCCGTAGCCAAAGCCTGATTACGGTTAAGCTTTAAAAAAGACTCTGCTAGACCGGTCTTGGGTTTGAGCAAAGATGAGCCAGATATTTTCAGCAAATTAAAAACAATAAAAAGAGTTTTTGACCACTTGATTGATTGCGGTTGTCGATAACTTTTATGAGCATCTCTTAACTTATTGGCAATGGCATGATAGCGGCGAAAATTTCCCTGTTGCTTAAATTTCTTGGCTGCTATTTGAAAATCTTTTCGTGCTGCTGGCAGTTCCGAGAGTTCCTCTAGAGCTAATCCTCTGTGATAATAGAATTGGGGGTTATTGGGGTCAATGGCGATTGCTTTGCCATAAGCTTCTAGGGAGGATTGGGTGTAACCGAGTCGTTGACGGGATAAACCGAGGTAATAGTAAGCTTGGGAACAATCGGGTTTTAACTGCAAAACTTGCCGACAATCGCTTAAAACTTGCCGATCCTGCTGATTATGGTAGTAAACTTCCGCCCGTTGCAGATAGGCCTGCCAAAATTGCGGATTAATTGCGATCGCTTGCTGGTAAAATGCGATCGCTAGTTGATAATTTTTCTCTTGAGCGTAGTGCCATCCCTGTTGATAAAAATCCTCGGCACTGGGGTTAAAAGTGGGTATTTCTGGGGATAAACTGCGATCATACTCTTTTCTTTTGTCTTTATCGCTCAAAACCCGATAAGCTTGTTCAATTTCCCGAAATTTTGTCACTGCTTCTGGATCATTGGGATTATAATCGGGGTGATATTGCCGGGCCAGACGACGAAAAGCGGCTTTTATCTGATTATTACTGGCATGACGGGGAATTTGCAGGATTTCATAGTAATTTTTCATACTTGAATGGGGGGGGAATTTTCAACTACTGAAAATTGTTGCCAATGGCTCGCCGAAACGACTATCATTGTCAATTAAATAGCTTTTATTGAGAGTTGATCGCTTATGTCTGCCTACACTGCTTCCTCCCTGAAAGCGGAACTCAACGCGCGGGGGTGGCGCTTAACTCCCCAGCGAGAGAAAATTCTGCACGTTTTCCAGAATTTACCGAAAGGCAATCATCTCAGCGCCGAAGAATTGCAGGAATTGCTGGACAAAAGGGGGGAAGGAATTAGTTTATCGACAATTTACCGCAGTGTTAAACTGATGTCGCGGATGGGAATTTTGCGGGAGTTGGAATTGGCCGAGGGTCATAAACACTACGAACTCAATCAACCCTATCCCCACCACCATCATCATTTGGTCTGTATTCAGTGTAATAAAACCATCGAATTTAACAATGATTCCATTCTCAAACACAGTCTCAAACAGTGTGAGAAAGAGGGTTTTCAGTTAATTGACTGTCAGTTAACGGTGATGGCCATCTGTCCGGAAGCTTTGCGGATGGGTTGGCCGTCGGGAATACCGAGTAATTGGGGTTGTACCCGTTCGCTGGTGGATACTCGTTTCCAAAACTGCGAGATTCCCGAATCAAAGGAACCGGAACCAGAAAACTAGACATCTAAGCGGACATTCCCAACTGAAAACCGAGAGCTTTTTTCTGCATTAATTGGAAAATATTATAAAATCCGTTGGCGCGGGAAGGGGTAAGACTGACTTTTAAACCGGTTTCTTCGATAAAATCTGGGGTGACTTGCAGGATTTCCGAGGGAGTCAGTCCATTTAACCCCTCGATTAACAAAGCAACTAAACCTTTGACTAATTGTGCGTCGGAATCGCCTTTATACCAAACTTGGCCATTTTCGATGTCGGCAGTGATATAAACTTGGGATACACAGCCGTGGACTTTATTAGTGGGGATTTTGGCAGATTCTGGTATTGGTTCTAGTTTTTTAGCAAAAGCTAGTAATTGTTCGTATTTTTGCTTAGGATCGGTACGACGTTTGAGGCGTTCGACGATGCGATCGAGATTAGACGGGAGCATATTGCGAGTTAAAATAGGAAAAAATTAGCCAATAGCTTTTTTATATTAGCATTCTTGCGGAAGTTGAGCGCTGTGGTTATCGCTGCCAGGACTGCCTTGGTCAGAGGGTCTGGAGGCTATCTGCTAGAATTGGCATCAATCAAACGCCACGCTTGCAGGAGCTATGGATAAACGCCCTACCAAAAATATAAAATCTCCTTACAATCCTAGGCAATATCGGACTGCCGTTTCAATTTCTTGCATTTTTTCTTCGGATAGTTTCCCAACTGGTGCGGAGGGGAAGCGATTTTTATCAATTGAACGAATTTGAAAACCAAGAAAGACTGTTTCTAAAGGAAGCCCACTTTCATCAGTCGAAACGCGAACATTAGTCGGATAATCTTGGCGAATATTTTCTCCTTTCGTCCCCACCACTACCATCACCACTAAGGGTAACTGATTGATCACATCAATAGATAATACTAAAACTGGTCTAGTTCCTGCTTGCTCTTTTCCTTGAATCGGGTTAAGATTAACGAAATAAATTTCACCTCTTGCGATAGTCATTTTCTACAAACCGTCCATTTCAGAGACCATAAACTCCTGATTAATGGTAGCGATTTCTCCTAAAATATCCTGATCATCTGCCATTATTTGCAATTGCTCTTCATCAATTAATTGAGTTTCTATTGTCAATTTTACTTTAGTATTCGGCTTAAGATTAAAGGTTTCAGTAGGATAAAAAGCTTCTCCATTGAAAATAGCAGTAATTTTTTGATTCATCATTTCTGTACCAACATAAATCAAGCTTCTCTTACTTGATGATACCAAATAAAGTATCGAAAACCTCCGCTTCGAGAGAGGAAACCCTCGCCTCCTCTCCCTTGTGGGCATTACTTCCGTGTCTTCCGGGCGACACCCCCTAGCATCAAACCGCCCAAGGTGATAAAACCGAGAAGGCTAGAGGGTTCTGGGGTGGTCGCAGTCGGGGTGGGAACCGTCAGCACCGAAGAGATTCCGTACAAAGGGCGGAATGCTACCGGACCGTTAAACCCTGGACCAAAATCGCTCCCATAACGAATCCAAGTTACGTTCGTTACATAGCTCGATCCGATAGTTACTGGTACCGACCCAAGTGGACCTAAATTAAATTCCGACCAAGCAACTCCCGAAGATAAAGTCCCCGTCCACACATCACCGAATAAATAATGACCAGATTGCGACATCGAAATACCACCATCATGACAAATGATGCCAGCCGCCGGTATATGGGGACAGATATCGCCATCCCACAGGTCGGAGTTACCGAAGGCGATCAGTTTGCCATCTAGACCATAGATAGGGACACTCGTGTCAACTGTATTGGTTGAGGTATTGTCGATCGCATTCACACTAGCTGTCGAACCGATCACCTTCCAAGTAATACTAGCAGGGTCGATTCCTACATTCGTAAAAGCGTCATTTAATATTGTTGAGGTGTGCGCCTCATTGTCAACAAAGGTATTGTAGGTATTTATGTCAGTGCTTGTTGCTTGAATCGTGCCATCCGTAACAAATACCAAGCGATACTGATTACCAGGACTAAGACCAGAAGGAATCAGTTGAAAAGCTTCTGCAATGCCAGAGATGCCTAGAGTCGCAAGGGCAACTCCTGATAGGATGCCGATAATGGGTAGTTTCACGTAAAATTGTTGTAAGGATTATGTAAGTTTTGGAACAAAATCAAAAATTCATAAGGAAACCTTACCCCCCCCCCGCACATTTGTCAAGTCTTTTAAATAATTCTTAATATTTCTTGCCGTTTTGCTCTCTGGCTCTTGTCCAGCTTTTCGACGGAATCGCTAAAATGATCAGGGGTGTTTTAGAGGCAAGTCTATGAGTGAACCAGTAACTCTTGAGGATATTTACCAGCTATTCCGCGCTTCCGCCGAGGAATATGATCGCCGGGCTGAGGAATATGATCGCCGGGCTGCCCAATCCAAGGCGGAATATGATCGCCTGGTTGCCGAATCCAAGGCGGAATATGATCGCCTGGTTGCCGAATCCAAGGCGGAATATGATCGCCATAGAGTCGAAATAGAGAACCTCCTGGCCGAATCTAAACTAGAAAGCGATCGCTCGATGGCAGAACTGAAACGCACCGTAGAAAGAACCAGCAAAGCGGTAGATAGTCTCACCACTCGCTGGGGTCGATTTGTGGAAGAATTGGTAGAACCTGCGGTTTTACGGCTTTTTCAGGAAAAAGGCATTGATATTAAGGAAATTTACCCCCGCGCTAGAGTCAAGCGTCAAGGCATCGCCATGGAAATTGATATTCTAGCGGTGGATGATACCGATCTCGTGGTGGTGGAATGTAAATCTCGATTATCTCAAGATGATGTAGATGAATTTATCGAAAAATTGACCCGCTTTAAAATCGCTTTTCCCCATTATCAAAACTATCGAGCTTACGGTGCAGTGGCAGGAATTGAAATCAACGAGGGAATTGATCGATACGCTTATAAAAAAGGTCTATTTGTGATTAAACCCTCCGGGGATACGGTGGCTATTATTAATGATGCCGACTTTCAACCGAATACTTGGTAATTTCCCTAGTCAAAACAATCGCTATGGTTAACCTTTCCTACAATAAAAATCGCCTTCTTCCCAGTGCCGAAGAATTACCCTGTTCTGACGAAACACCCGTGGATAACCAGTTACAGAACGATATTCCCAATCTATTACTTAGTTTATTAGCATTTATTTGGATGGAGCGGGATGATTGGTATTTTGGTGTCGATATGGGGATTTATTACAATCCCGACGAACCAGCAATCATACCGGATGGGTTTTTGGCAGTGGGAGTCAAACACGATACCGGCGAAAGGGGAAGATTAAGCTATGTTCTCTGGGAAGAAGCTTATATTATGCCCATATTGGCCCTGGAAGTGATTTCTGAGAAATATAATGGGGAATATGAGGGAAAGTTAGCGGATTATCAAACCCTAGGCATTCTCTATTACGCCATTTACAATCCCTTGAGCGGTAGAAGGGGAAGGTTTAAAAATAGAGAGAGATTAGAGGTTTATAAGCTTATAGCGGGGAAATACGAGCTTTTAGAGCCTGAAAATAATCGGGTATGGTTGCCAGAAATCGGGTTAGCCTTGGGATATGAGCAGGGAGAACATATCGCTTGGGTGCGAGAATGGCTTTATTGGTATGATCAATCGGGAAATCGCTATTTAACCGCAGAGGAAAGGGCAATGAATGCGGAAGCGATCGCCGCTCAAGAACGTTTGAATGCCCAACAAGAACGTTTGAATGCCCAACAAGAACGTTTGGCTAAACAGGCAGCCGAAGCGATCGCCACTCAAGAACGTCTAGCGAAAGAGGAAGCGCAACAAAAAGCCCAACGACTCGCAGAAAGACTAAGAGCGCTGGGTATCAACCCCGATGAAATGTAGGGGTGGGTTTCCTCGGCAATTTTAGGGGATTAATCGCGTAATAATTCCGGTTCGGTTAATTCGTCAGTCATTTCCATCAGGGCCCGTTGGACGGGTTTAATCATCGGGTCATCGATATTTTCTACGGTATCGTAGCGGACGCGTTTGGCCCGTCTAGCGACTTGCACGACGATCGAGTAACGATTGCTGGCCGCATTCATCAGTTTATCGGTGAGATAAATCATCTCGGAGGAGTCGAATTTAAACCGTTTGGACATAGTTATATTTAGCCTTCTCTGGTGAATTTGGCACTTGTCACTGATAATAGGTTAGTGATCAGTTTTATTACTCAATCCACCTTACCACATTTTGTCCACCCTAAGGATAGGGTTATCCTTGATCTCGATCGGATTTTGTCAACTACTTTTTACAAAACTTAAATCAATTTTATACAAGTTTAAAAATATACAAATAAAGAGTTGACATCCTCACCGCCATGGCCGGACGGTGATGACCGGCAGATCAAACAAGCTTAATTGAATGATCTTCGGGCCCGTTGACGCTTCACAGGATACTGCTTCTTTAACAGAAGTCTTACGCTGTCCGACCCGTCCGTTTTTTGAGGTCTCCGATTGCCCACCGGCGACCTTGATATTAATTGCTGCGTTTACATCCCTATCATGGAAAGTCCCACAGAAAAGACATTCCCACTCGCGGATATTTAACGCTTTCTTGCCGCCAATATTCCCACAACAGGAACATCGCTGAGACCTTGGCTCCCATCGGGAAATTATCCGAAAATTACGCCCATATTTATCAGATTTTGCTGATAGCATATCTCGAAAAGAACGCCATCCTAAGTCTGATATAGTACGGGATAAATTCCGATTTTTAACCATTCCTGATGTGTTTAAATCCTCTAAAACTATCGTTTGATTTTCACGAACAACTCTAGGGGATAGTTTATGCAAGAAATCAGTGCGAGTGTCTTTAATCTTTGCATGAATTTTAGCTACTGGTTTTCTGGCTTTTTCCCGTCGTTTACTTCCTTTTTGTTTTCTAGAAAGGTTTTTCTGTGCCTTTCTTAGTCATTTTAATCGTTTCTTTAACGGTTTTGGTGCGTTGATCTTTTCCCCTGTTGAAAGAGTCGCAAAAGTAGCAATCCCTAGATCGATCCCTACAGTTTGCTCGTTATCTGGCAAAGTTTCGGGACGAATCTCGACAACGAAACTGAGAAAATAGCGATCCGCTGCGTCTTTAATCACGGTGACGCTAGAAGGTTTAGAGGGTAATGGACGGCTCCAAACGACTTTTAAATCACCGATTTTTGCCAAAGTAACGTGGTGTTGATTAACGGTAAAACCATTATCGGTAAATCTGGCTGATTGTTGAGATTTACGTTTTTTAAATTTAGGAGGTTTTACTTTTTTTCCTTTTCTTTCTCCCTTACAAGATGCAAAAAAGTTAGAGTAAGCAGTCTCTAAGTCTCTTAAGGACTGTTGTAAAGGAATAGAAGAAACCTCAGTCAGCCACTATTTTTATTCTGTTTTTTTTATCTGAGTTAGTCTTCCAGACAACTCTGTATATTTTTGCTTTTTCTCTCCTTGTTGATAGAGTTCTTGGCAGTAAGCTAAGGTATTATTACAGACGACACGCACACACCCGAACAACTGAGACAAAAGCTTTTTTTGTTGGTCTGTTGGGTAAAGGCGATATTGATACCTTGCTTTCATCGTTGGCTTAAAATGTGTCTGTCTGTACTCTATTTTAACTAGGTCTATCAATAATGTCAATTCGGTCAGTAATCAGTAATCAGTAAAAAGACAGTAAGAAACTTCTATTTAATACTGCACACTTAAAAACTCACATCTGATAACTGATAAACGTCTCTATATAGGTTGGTTCGGTGTCATCCTGAGCCCGACGATCTTAACCGCTACCATCTGCTATATTATCGCCTTTATTGCCGCTCCTCCCGTGGATATCGACGGTATTCGCGAGCCGGTTTCTGGCTCCTTACTCTACGCTCATAACTTCCCCCTCGATTTAGCTTCTGGTGATGCTATCCCCATGGCCTTGACAGCGCAGGCGATCGATGTTTAAAAATAAACAGATGCTGGATCCCCATCCAACATCCGCGTTCTAACTCTGCACACATTTTGCTAAGTCCTCATGATAAGTTAAAAAACGCTTCCTTTTTGGGGGCGTTTTTATTTATTCGATTGAAAAAACCGATGATAATCATTACTAAAGCTGATAAGAAAGGAGGAAGTGGGGTGTGGGGTGTGGGGTGTGACCCCCCCAACCCCCCCGACATCGGGGGGGCAGGGGGGGTGTGGGGTGTGGGGTGTGGGGTGTGGGGTGTGGGGTGTGGGGAGAAAAAAGCTGCCTCCTGTCTCCTGTCTCCTGACTCCTGACTCCTGAATCCTGACTCCTGACTCCTGACTCCTGACTCCTAACCCAATGGTAGATGTGGGATTTTTGCAGGAGTTCTATTTTCCGACAAAGATAAGTAAAAATTATTTATTGACCGTAAAAACTTGAGAATATTTAAATTAACATTCCGCAATATTTACAAATTCTTAAGAATTAATTGAGAAAGATTTTTATTTAACAACGATGTTATGCTGGTAACAGCGATTTGATAGAATTTCATAGTGGGTTGTTGTGTGCTTTTTTGGGCAGCAATGGCTGAAACCCTTGCCACACCTAGAAGGTAATCCTAATTAAAACGGGTAAATCAGTCAATTTCACCCACAACGATGATCTTTTTTTTATGTAGTTTTGTTGCAAAAAAAAAGTTTTTTTGACAAAAAGCACAAAATGTGATATGTACCCAACGTATTTCTGGTTGCGAGTAATTATTGTAGAGGGGGGAGATGGGAGAATAAATAAAAGCAATCTCCTGACGACCGACGACCGACTACTGATAACAAGGGCCGAATCTCAGACCTAATTGGTTAAGCTAAAAGCTTTGATGTGCTTAGTTTCTAACCTTCTTTTTAGGTAGGAGAATTGTCAGATTCTGTCTTTTGCACGGCCTCTTGCCTTCAGAAGCTGATAACTGATAACTGATAACTGATAACTGATGAAAAGATTAGCTTGGTTCGATCGCTTAGTGTTAGCGAGTATTTTGGCTTTAATTGCCGCAATATCGTCGATTTTGATGCAAGGAAATCAAGTCCCTACGCGAGGGGAGAATTTTAGCTGGCAAGGGCGAAAAATCGGCGTTAGGGACAATTATTTTACTTTAAGTTTTAATCGGCCGATTGACCGTTCCGATATAGAAACCAGCTTGGCGATCAATCCTCCCTTACCGGGTAAAATTAGCTGGGCCGGAGATCGCTTGACCTATACTTTGACGGAATTGCCCATCTACGGCAAAAAATATCAAGTAAAGTTACCCATTGCTCAAGGTGAGGACTTTATCGGCGAATTTTACAGCCACGATCGAGCTTTTGCCTATATTGGAGTCAACCAAGAGGAAAGAGGCCGTTTAATCGTCTGCAATATCATTCAGGGGCCAAATAACGTCACGGAACTGAAAAAAACCATCCTTACCCCTGGGGATCTGGTGGTCACGGATTTTCAAATCTATCCGAGGGGGGATAGAATTTTATTCTCGGCCTTCGATCGCTCTGACTTAGGACGAGATACCCCAAAACAGCAACTTTACACAATTACCACGGGTTTAAATCATGACGAAAATAGTCAAAATTTGCCCAGTGGTCGTATAGAAAGGTTTTTAGATGCGAAAACCTATCAAAATCTGCGTTTTAATCTCTCAGATAACGGCAAAACCCTAATCGTGCAGAGAATTAATCATGGGAATCCGGGGGATGCCAGTTTATGGGTAATCAGCGATGATGGACAATCGCGACCGTTAGGAATACAAGGGGATAATTTTTTACTATCTCCCGACGGTAAAAAAGCGGTTGTCAGTCAAACGGGAGGGTTAGCGGTGATTCCTTTGGATGTCCAAGGAGGAAAACCGCAATTTTTGCCCACCTACGAGAAAATCCTCGCTTTTTCCCGGGATGGTGGCCAGAAATTAATAGTGAAATCAGAACCGGATAATCAGCGATCGCTATTTCTGCTCAACGATCGGGGAGAGTCAAGACTACTATTAAGAACAGCTAATCCGATTATTAGCTGTGAATTTGAACCGCGACAGGAAAAAACCCTTTACTGTCTAAAAAGCGATCTGGTTATGAGCAGCGATGGCAAGGTGAAAGAAGAACCATTTTTAGCAATTATTGAGCTAAAAACGGGTAAAATGATCCCCTTGCTGTCCTTACCTAATTATCGTGATGTGCAGATGAGTATGTCTCCCGATGGCGTGGCTTTATTATTTGATCAGTTAGCAACCATACCCTTTGGAGTCGGAAATGATTTAGTCACTGGGGAGGGGTCGAGCATTGCCGATGGTCGTCTCTGGTTATTACCGCTTCCTGATCAATTCAGTCCCAATAGCATCCCGAAAATTTTACCTCAAGAACTCAACGCTGGTTTTAAACCCCGTTGGCTGCCCTAATACAGCAGAATTAAGGAGTCAGGAGTCAGGAGACAGGAGAGAAATCTTTCCCTAATCAGGTGACTCGGAGAATACTGACTCCCGAAAACGAAAACCTCATACCTCACCATTAAGATAAGTGCTATATGCTACTTCAGCGATTTGGTTTTTTATTGCGTCCTAGTGGCGATATCGAGATCGAGCGGGGGATTCGGACTTTATTAGCCATCACAGTGCCGATTATTATCGGTGATATTTTAGATCGGTCAGAAGTGGGGTTAATGGTCGGTTTAGCGGCTCAAACCTTGATTTTAGCTGATGTGGGGGGACTTTACTGCCTGAGAGCGAAAACCCTAGTCGCTACGACTATCGGGATGGCTCTAGCTTTGATTATCGGCACATTAGCCAGTGCTTGGCTAGGATTGACCGTAGTGATAGTTTTTTGCGGGTTGTTTATAGCGGGTTATTTGACGGTTTACGGGGAAAATGGGGCGTTAGCTGGGGTAGTAATTAGTTTATTGCTGCTTTTGGCCGTTTCTTTGCCATCGGGAGATATGGTCGTCGCTTTACAACGGGCCGGAATCGCTGTTTTGGGGGGGGGATGGACAATTTTTTTGGCCCTGTTTATCTGGCCTTTTCGTCCTAATCAGCCTTTACGTCAGGTAACGGCGGAAAATTTTCAGGGTATCGCCATCTATCTCCGTTCTTTGCCTTTACACTCTTGTTCTAATGCTCATGAGGAGCCATATTTTGACCAAATTCGCCAACTGTTGCTCCGTTCGCGGAAAACTGTCACCTTGACGCGTCGGGGACGTTGGGGAAAGAATGAGCTGCGGGAATTGTTAATCGTCTTGATTGAAGATAGCGATCGCATTAACACCAGCTTAATTGCGCTGCGAGAATTGCTTCATCTTCATCCCTTGCCACAACTGACCACGGTGGGTATTTTATTAGAAGATATTCTCGTGCAAGTGGCGGAAATTAGCGAAGATATTGCCGGGTTAATTTTGGGTAGAAATAAACGACCGGATTGTGAGCGCTTGCAGCTATTACTCAAGGCGATCGAGCAACAAAAAAACCTGCAAGCTAAAGTTTTAGAAAATGCTCAGGACGATTATAGCAGTTATGTGGCAATTTCCCAATTAAATAATCGTTTAAAAAAATTATTTAAACAGCTAAAAATAGCCAGTGAAACAGCGCAACATTTGCGGCAAAGCGAGGAATTTTCAGATAAAAAAAATCCTTGGCATCGGAACTTTGAAGGGATAGAAAAAGAGTACGGTCAAGAAAAAGCTTGGTGGGAACCATTAAAATCTAATTTTAATCTAGAATCGCCCCTATTTCGTCATGGTTTACGCTTGGGTTTGGGAAGTGCGCTAGGAGTTTTGATTTACAATAAGCTAGGAATTACCCATAGTTTTTGGATTGGTTTAACCTTAGTTATTGTGTTAAAACCAGATTTTAGCTTGACTTTTCAACGCTTTTTTAATCGGGTGTTTGGCACGATTTTAGGCTCGTTTTTTGTTTTGGCACTGTTGCGAATTATAGATAATCCGCTCTGGTTAGAAGTTATTGGGGTTATTTCTATAGCGATCGCTTTAACTTTGGTGCGATTTCACTATAGTTTGGCAGTATTTTTTATCACAATTTTTGCTTTAATTATCAGTCGTCTCGATACCAGCAATGACGGGATTAATTTAGAGTATATCAGAATAGTTTATACTTTAATCGGTAGTGCTTTAGCTTTTGCACTTTCCTTTGGTTTTTTACGGTTTAATGAAGATGAACGTTTTTCCCTCGCTGCCATTAAAGCATTAGAAGCTAATCAAATATATTTTCAGTCAGTTATGGCAGTTTATTTAGGAGAATCATCCTATCAAACTGCAAGTTTATCTTCCCATCGCAATAAAGCTCGACGAGCAAATACAACTATGCAAACGGCCCTACAACGATTAATTGATGATCCTAGCACACCTTTTCCACAAATGGAACCGGCAATCACTTTAAGTAATTATATTCCTCGTTTTGGTCGCGGGGTGACAGTTTTATTGACGGAATTGGAACAATATCGCGGTAGTCCTCCCCATCCTAATCTGAGTCTGTTCACGCAACAAATAACCCAAGCTTTGACGCAATTAACCCAAGCTTTGCAAGCAAATAATCCTCCTTCTCCCTTACCTCCCCTCGAAGATACTTTAGAAAATATCCTCGATCATTTGCAAGAATTGCGAGAGGAAAGGTTAGTGGAAATTGGCAATCAAAAAGAGGGAACTAATCTCCAAAAATATTTAGGGGATTATAATATTGTCACCACGGAACTTGTGGAATTATCCAGTCGTGTTGGGGTAATGAACACAGCAATTGATCGTTTTATTAGAAGTTAAAATTTAGTTATAACAACAGAATTTAGCAGTCAAGAGGAAAATCGATTAACTTCGATAATTTCCGTATATTCAAAATTATTAGGACTGCGTTTCACCAGAGAATAATCAACACCATGAAGATTAATTAAGTCCTCTTGACAATCTGCTTTCGGAGAATTATAAACTAACACATATTCTTTACCAATATAGGGAGAAATCTCGGTTTCTACTTCTCCTCTCCATTGAGTTTTTGTCACTAAAACAATTAACTGATTGGCTAATTTAGGAATAGCGATCGCAACTTGCCGACGATAGATATGATCAAGACTACCAAAAGGGGAATCCATCACCAGAGGAAAAGTGCTGCTATCAATTCCCATCAAAGTATTTTTCTGACTCCATTCTCGCACTCGATCAATAATTCCCCCGATAAAAGATAAACTGAGAATCTGATTTTCTCCGGTGGAAGCTGCCACGGGAATGGCAAATCCTGTGGTATTTTCTAATAGTCTTACCTCGTAATCGGGACTAATACGGGGAATATAGGGAGTAAAAGAAATTGAGTTAAAGATTTCCTGTACCCGTTTTTCTAAGGACAAACGAAACTGATTTTCTAATCTCTGTCTTACCTCACTAATGCGATTAATTGCCTCTTGAGTCGCTAAAATACGTCGTTGTCCTAAATTATATTTTTCCTCTTTTTGTTGCTGTTTTTGTACCTGTTTTTGCAGGGATTCTAACTCTTTTTCATAGATATCTAGTTGATTTTTATTGCTACCCTGTTCCAAGCGTAAATCTTTTAGGGAATCCTCGATCGCATCTAAGCGAGATTGCAGATTTTTAATATCTTCATCAGGATAATGGCGAAATTTATCCCGCACTTCATCTAATTCTGATTCTACTAAAGATAATTCTAAGCGCCATTGGTGAATATTAGCTTGATAATTATCCACTTCTTGCCAAAAATCTAAGACTTTTTTATCCATGTCTTTGACTGTGGAAGATAAGCGAATGGCTGCTTCTTCTACATCGGCCATTCCTGCTTTATTCATCCAGTCTTGTACCTGTAAATAAGCTTGGCTATTTTCCTGTAATTCCTGGCCACAAATACATTTTTTCCGCTCTAATAATTGTTGGACAAATTGCTGTTTAATACCACTGGGTAGTTCCCCTTGTTGTCGTAGGCGATCGATTAATTGCTGAAAGTTTTGATTAATTTCTTTTAAAAAGACTTGATAAGCTTGCTGAGAAATTAATTTCTTTAATTTATCCTTAGTTCTGACTAAATCTTGCCGCAGATTTCTTTCCTGTTGTTCTAATTTTTCTTTTAACTGTTTTAATTCCTCGGCACCACTTAACTCTAATAAGCGATTAGTCACGGCTTTTTTTAATTCTTCTTGCTGGGATAAATGGCTAATAATATCTTGCTGACGCTGCTTTAATTTCTCGAAATCCTGCTCAATTTTACTTTCCTGTTTTAATAACTTTTTTAAATCCGATTCTCCTAAATCTTTAAGCTCATCTTGTAAAGATTTTTTGGCTTTTTTTAAATGCTCGATCGCTCGATCTAATACTTTAACTCCCAATAATTCCTTTGTATCCTCGGCGATTTTACCTTGGCTACTACTACGAAATTGATGATCGATATATTCCCCATCAAAAAAGAAATAACGGTGTAAACTTTCTGGTAAAATTTGATTAATAATATCCTCCGCTGGTTGATTGGGTGTGTACCAATTGCCATCATCACCAGCGTAGAGCATATATAAACTATTTGAACCGTATTTAATTTTACTATTTACATCTTGGTAGGCGAAAAATTTTCGTTTTACCTGATAGCGTTTATTTTCATGTTCAAAGTTTACTTCTGCGGAACATTCTATGGAGGTTCCCGTTGTTACTTCGGTAATTGCCCGTTTATTAACTAATAACTCTGGTTCGGCAAAAGCTGCTGTAAATTTTTCATAAAGTACCCAGGTACAAGCATTTAAAATTGTTGTTTTTCCTGCCCCATTATTGCCATAAATTACCGTCGTATTGCGAGAACTCGCCGCTAAATGTATCTCAGGAGTCTTACCGTAAAATTGTCGAAAATTACATAACTTTATTGATAGTAGTTTCATATTTATATAGAGGGGATGATGGGGAAGTTTTTTCAGTGAACAGTAAACAGTAAACAGTAAACAGTAAACAGTGAACTGATAACTGATAACTGATAACTGATTATTGAATTACTTCTTTAATAATTGTTAAAACATCATCATTGATATTGCGAGGATTGCGCTGGTATAACTTATCTCTTTCCAATTTTAAAACTCGATCGATGATTTTTCGCACATCTTCGGGAGCGTTTAAAATCGGTTCTTGGATATTTTGGAGATTATTATCAGAATTAGTCATAGGGCAGATTTTTTAATATTTACAGCCGCGGCATCTCCAACAAAATCCCTGCCGGGGTACGTTAATCTATTACTAACGCACCCTCAGCCTAGATTGTTTCTCTAGACGAAACTTAAATAGGGTAACTTTTGTGCGGTAGATTGAATTAGATCGAGATTTTGTAAAAGCTGTCCGCAGGTATCCCAACCCCCTTCTATTAACATCTGTCGGGAACCTTCATTCATAGACACAGTAGCGACAAAATCCCCCCATTCCACTGTCATGGTTGTTAAGGAAAGATCGACGGGAATTTCGGGATTAGCTGCAATTAAATCCTGTAAATGGGTGATGGTTTTAGCCTCAGCAGTGACACAGGGAACCCCATTAGCGATACAATTGCCAAAAAATATTTCGGCGAAACTTTCCCCGATAATTGCTTGAATTCCCCAACGTAAAATCGCTTGCGGTGCGTGTTCCCGAGAAGAACCACAACCAAAATTACCATTAACTACCAGAATTTTCGCTCCTTGGTACTGGGGTAGATCGAAAGGATGACTCCCCTGTAAAGCCGCTCGATCATCGGCGAACACTTGTTCTCCTAAACCTTCAAAGGTGATACAACGCAAAAAACGAGCCGGAATAATGCGATCGGTGTCAATATCGTTGCCTCGCAAGGGTAAAGCTCGTCCGGAGATGGTTTTAACTTGACTCATGATCTTTTTCTAACTTTTACTAGCAGTGACAAAAAAAGTGGTTGCATCTTGTCATACCCCCTGATCGGTGGCATTTTTCTCGATTTCTCGGCGATAATTGTTGCTCATCTTCTCTACTGCCCAATTATCGACAAAGATTGACCCAATTGACTTAAATTAAGAGCATGGCCGCCGGTAACTAGATAAACTGCGTCTGCTATTGTGCCAATTCTACGACAGAGATCGCCTAAACGATCGCGAAACAGACGACCGAGGGGATAAGCGGGAACCACACCCCAACCAGTTTCTTCCGCTACCAGAATAACATCAACCGCCGCGTTTTTGAGGGAATACAAGAATCGATCGCTGATTTCTAACCATTCAGCTGCCGACATTTCTAAACAATTGGCTACCCAAGTACCGAGGGAATCGATCAATAAACAGTGAGAAAATGGGCTATTATCAATAGTTTCGCTTAATTGTCGGGGAATTTCTTGGGTTTGCCATTGGGGGGAACGTCGCTGCCGGTGTTTTTCAATGCGATCGCACCATTCTTGATCTTTTTCATCCACCGAGGAGGTGGCGATATAAATAACGGGTTTTTGGCTGATTTTGGCTAAATATTCAGCCCATTCACTTTTTCCAGAACGGGCAGCCCCTGTAACTAGGATAATTTTTTCATCCACGATCGAGATTTTGGCAAATAACTAAAGTATATAGGGGAGAAAGCTGTCCTATTCTGCATCATCCAAACGGTGAATATCATCATCTCCTAAATATTCGCCATTTTGTACCTCGATCATCACCAGAGGAATAGAACCGGGGTTTTCCACCCGATGACGGGTATTCATGGGAACGTATGTAGATTCTTTTTGTTTGAGGAGAGTTTCTTTTTCATCACAGATTACCCGCGCTGTACCGGAGACGACAATCCAGTGTTCACTGCGATGGTAGTGCATTTGGGTACTCATGTGATGGCCGGGTTTAATGACAATGCGATTGATGCGATACCGGGGACCTTCCTCCAATACCGTCACTGTTCCCCAGGGGGGAGTCCGCGTCATTTCTAGGTCTTGGGGATAAGGGGAGGGATCATTAATTAAGTCATCCATGGTGGTGGTCTCCAAACTTGATTAACATTCTAGTGGACAATAATCAGTTATCAGTGAACAGTGAACAGTAATCAGTGAACAGTAATCAGTGAACAGTAAAAAGACAGCAGTAAACTGCCATTTGATGATGATCACTTAATACACACTGCTCACTTAAAACTCAAAACTCAAAACTTAAAACTCAAAACTGATAACTGATAACTGATAACTGATAACTGATTCAGGAGGGCAATTGTTTAAAATCAAAATTTGTCTCTTTAGCCTTGACAGATGGCTCGGTTTGTGCTATACGATTAGCCATTTGTACCAGATCCACCCCGGTAGCTTGCCGCAATTGTTCAGCAAAGGCAGTCATTTTCGGGACAAGATTACCATCACCCCCGTCCACTACCGTCACCGTTTGCACCTGCACTTCTGGGACACTAGCGGCCATTAATTTCAGCAATAACTCCAATTTTTGGTATAAAAAGATGTTTTTAGCGTTATTTCCCGCTCCTTGCCAAGAGGCCGCTAATTTTTTGGTTCCTTCCGCTTGCGCTTTCCCCTGTTCGATAATTTTGGCTGCTTCCCCCCGGGCTTTTGCGATCGCTTGTTGACATTCCGCTGCCGCCGGGGCGATCACATCTGCTTGTAATTGCTGTTTCACCTGCTTAATTCGGGCAGTTTGTACCGCCACTTCTGCCTGTACTTTAGCTAAATCGGACATAACCACCGATTCTACCTCAGCAATCATGGCGCCGCGCTTAGTTTGAGTGTCGCGCACCCGTTTTTCTGCGTCAGCTTTGGCTATTTCTAAATCTTTTTGGATACGACGCAAAGCGGTTAGGCGTAGATTCTCGGAATCCTTGATAATCGATGTTTTTCGGGCTTTTGCTTCGGCTATCCGGGCATCTCTCTGTAATTCGGCTTTTTGCTTCCGTCCGATCGAATCCAGATAACGCACCTCATCGGAAATATTCTGGATCTGCAAACTATCCAAAACTAAACCCAATTTTTCCAGATCCTGTTCCGCTTCTTCTAGGAGACTTTTAGCGAAAGCAATCTGATCGGAGTTCGCTTGTTCTGGGGTTAAATTCGCCAAGACACCGCGCAAATTGCCTTCGAGGGTTTCTTTAGCCAATTGTTCAATTTCCTTGCGTTTCTTGCCCAATAAACGCTCGATCGCATTATGAATAATCGGTTCTTCCCCAGCAATTTTAATATTCGCCACCCCGGTGACGATCAACGGCACACCGCCCTTAGAATAGGCATTAACCACCCTGAGATCGATGATCATGTTGGTCAAGTCCATTCGATACACTTGTTCTAGCATAGGTAAACGAATACTGCTGCCCCCTTTTACCAAACGATAACCGATGGTTTTGCCCGTGGCTGTGGGACGACGACTACCGGCAAAAATTAAAACTTCACTCGGTTGACAGATATGGTAATAGTTACGGATGACTAATAAACCCGCACCTGTCCCTAAACCGAAAACTCCCAGTAAAACAGCGATAATTTCCATAGATTTTATTACGGTCGATGCTCGGATCAAATTAACTAAATTGTATCCGTCAATTTCCAACTTTGACAGACCAGTAGTCTAGTAGGGTGTAGGTACATCGAAAATTAAAATAAGCAATGATAGAGTAAAATCCCCTAGTTTTATCTTGACTTCAATCAAATTGCTTCTAAAATCTACACATAACTTTATTCGTAGAGCAAATTATTCAATGTATGAATAATCTCAAAAAATCTCTCGGCATTTGTTGACCGTCGCTTCTTCTGCTGTGGGTATCCCCGAACCTACGAGTGTTCTTGGTTGTATCACACTGGGCGGTTTAATGCTAGGGGGTGCTGTCCGCAAAGCGAGAAAATAATGTCCCAGAGAGAGGAGGCGCGGGTTTCCTCTCTCTTTTTTGGGGGGTTTTCGAGCCTTCAGGCTTCAGGATCTATCCCTAATTCCCGCAATCGTGCCGCTAGTTGTTCTGCTCGTTGTTTCGCCGCAGAAGCCTCTTGTTTCGCCGCAGAAGCCTCTTGTTTCGCCGCAGAAGCCTCTTGTTTCGCCGCAATTAACTCCTCATCGGCAAGAGGAATCAACTCTCCCTCCAGCGTCAACCAGCGCAACCATAGCCGCTCAATCCCCCGATAGGAACCTTGCCACAAACCCAAGCTCAATTCCAGTGGAGGAATCGGTAAGCGTCCCTGCACTAAAGCTACGGGTTGGTAATAACCACCTACCAGTTCAAACGCTTGAAGTTGGTTAGTATAGCGACTGAAAACCACATAGTAGGGAATCCGCAGAATCTGTTCATAAACTGTCCACTTAGTTGGCGGTTCCCCGGGTTGGCGTAGTTCTTGTCCTAAATCTTGATTTTCCGTACCTGGAGACAATAATTCCACCACAATCGTCGGGGAAACCCCTTCCTGCCAAATCACATAGCTTAAGCGCAGGTCATGGCCATCGTAGAGACGAGGAACACCAACCACCCCAAACCAATCGGGACGCTTGTACCATTGAGGGTGTCTGACATTGTAGTAAAGGTTAAGGTCAGCGGCGCTAAAAACTAGGTCTGGTTCCCAGTTGGGAGGCTGGAAAGTCAGCAGTAATAACTGAGGTTGTAATAGGTGAAATTCGTCAGGCAAACCGGGTTCCAGTGGATTGTCGCTAGGTAAATCATACATCGTCGGCAAGGATTGCCGGGGGGAAAGGGGAGGGTCAGATTGAGGAATGGTGAAGCTAGGTGTCGTCATTTCAGTTATCAGTTATCAGTTATCAGTTATCAGTTACCACTCAGACCTCTCAAACATTGTAGTTTTGTAGGTTGGGTTGAGGAACGAAACCCAACAGCCAACCGCCAAATCTGTCTGAATCGGCGATCGCTATTTTGACTCTCTCGTTTGTTGGGTTTCCTTGCGTCAACCCAACCTAGAATAATTGCTATACATATACAATTATCAATAGTAATGATAGAATAAAATCCGTGAAATATTGTTGGACTATCAATTTGTAATCAAAAAACCCAAACTACAAACTACACTGTAATCTTGATTGAACTAACAGCGTCATTTTCATGATTTATTTCTGGCATTTTTGGAGCGATCTTTATCGTTAATTTCAATCCTAAAGCTTGAAGCCAAGAGGTTAGTTGATTCATGGCTTCAGGTGCAGGTTTTTGCATTATTTCTTCCAATTGCTGCGCCTGAATTTTGATTTGTTCTGGTGTTAGATTTTGAGGTCCAAGGGCTTCTAGGACGTGATTGAACGCAAGTCTGAGTAATTCTGATTCAAATCCATATTCATCTCCCTCGAGATGAGTTTCCAGATAAACTGCTGCATAATGGGAATCTTTAAGAGATTCGATCAGGGAATCATGATAACTATCACTGACTGGCATTTTCTCGGCTCCTATAGTCTTGCCAATATTTTTGAGCTATTTCAATGTCTTTAGCTTGCGTTTTTTTATCTCCTCCACACAGGAGTAAGATAATCGTTGTTCCGATTTGTCCAAAGTAAACGCGATAACCAGAACCATAGTCTATTCGTAGTTCATAAACTCCTGCTCCTACTGATTTATAATCCCCTAAGTTACCTAAATTAACCCGGTTTAGGCGTTGAGCAATTTTAGTTTTAGCCTTAATATCCCGCAAAGAATCGAGCCATTGGGCAAAGGGAACTTTGCCGTCACTGGTAACATAACGTCGAATTTCTCTGGGTTGAGCCGCCATGGAATAATTATAGCAGTTATACTATTTTTCTAAAGTAATGGCAGATATGGTTAATTACCCTCACCCCCAACCCCCCACCCCCCTTATCAAGGGTAGGGTTGATTCATAAATCAACCCTACCCGACATCGTAGAGCAGGGGGGGGTGGGAGAGGGGAGTATTTAGAAAACGGGTTTCTTTCAGAAACCCGTTTTCTAGGGGTGGGAGTATGTCAAACTAAAAAGTAAAGCTTAGACAGCCTATCTTTATCATGCCAGATCAGCCAATCTCGATCGCCCAATACTACCACGAGCGGACCAAATACGACCCCCAGACGATCGCCTCAAAAAGTAAAGGTCTTGATTGGAGTCAACAACCCTATCCCTTCAAAGAATACAAAATCGGTCAGACTTTCGATCTCAAACCCTACCTCTCCCGTCAAATAGTTCCCCAAAAAGGAGACTTGTGGCGACGTATATCGCGAATTTTGGGCTGTAGCTATGGTTTAACTGCCAAAATCGCCACTATGGGTAGTCCCTTGTACCTACGTTCCGCACCCTCTGCGGGTGGATTATACCCCGCCGAGGTTTATCTGATCTCCCGTGGTACGGAATTTTTACCCGCCGGTCTCTACAGTTATCAAGGTCAAAGTCACTCGCTGCTTTTATTCTGGGAAAGTGATGTCTGGACGAACCTGCAATCTGCTTGTTTCTGGAATCCTGTTTTAGAAAATACCGATATCGCTTTAGTTACCAGTGCCATTTTTTATCGATCCGCTTGGCGCTACGAGGATCGAGCTTATCGGCGTATTTTCCTCGATACAGGGCATTTATTGGGCAATATTGAGCTATCAGCCTCGATTAATGACTATCGCGCTCATTTAATCGGTGGTTTTAACGATAGTCAGATGAATGAATTGCTTTATCTTGATTCCGAGAAAGAAAGTGTCATGACGGTGATTCCTTTGGCAGATCTGCTCAATATCCGGCAAAATCTCCCCCCTAGTACCACGGCACTCCCTTCGGCAACCACGACTCTTTATCCCAAAATTGCCGAGGGAGAATTATTAAACTCTCTACACCGAGCGACTATCATAGCCACAGATGAGAAGATAGAAGCAAATGTTACCCCCTCTAATTGGGAAGATAAATATAATTTTCCTTTTTGTCTAAAAGTTTCGGTGACATCCCGTCCCGTCAATTGGGGGGAAGATTTAATCGATCTGGAAAGTACGATGCTTAAACGCAGATCTACCCGCGCTTATAGTGGTGCTAGTCTCAGTTTAGACGAATTGCGAGCCTTGCTGCATTTTACCTATCAACCCCAAGATTATGCCAACCAAAATCTCGATCCCAATCCCGATTATTTTGATCTAGATTTATTGGAAACTTTTATCGCTGTTTCGGCAGTAACCGGATTAGAGGAAGGCTGTTATTATTATGCTCCTAAAGCTCAAGAATTGCGGCAAATTCGCTTTAAAAATTTCCGGCAAGAGTTACATTATCTCTGTTTAGGTCAGGATTTGGGACGGGATGCGGCTGCTGTGGTTTTTCATACGGCGGATCTGTCAAAAGCAGTGGCTAAATACGGCGATCGAGTTTATCGTTATCTTCATGCAGATGCGGGTCATTTGGGACAGAGATTAAATTTAGCGGCTATTCATCTGGGGTTAGGGGTTAGTGGTATCGGTGGTTTTTTTGATGATCAAGTTAATGAAGTGTTAGGAATTCCCTCCGATGAAGCAGTTATCTATATCACTACTTTAGGCCGACCGAAGGTTTTTTAAGGTGAGTTTGAAGCACTGAAGGGGTAACAAGGAGGTTGAGGTCATAGTAATCTGTACCTTGACAGATGCACTTTCTCGCTGGGACGTATTTTGTTTAAAGGTTAATCCAACTACGCACCATTTGTCGAGGTTTTCCTGAATTTTTAAAAGCGGTTCTATTGTGGCATAAAAAGCGATTATTAACGTAAAATACATCACCTTTTTTCATTTTGAAGCGGACTGTATTTTCCGGTTCTGAAAAAAAGTTGTCGATGATGTCAAGTGTTTTTGTGATAGCTTCCGGTTGCGCTATTTCTAGTTTGGAGTAAGCGACTTCAATCCAGTACCGCATATAACGAAAAACCAGACCCCGAGAATCGGCTGAGAATAAGGGGAAATTATTATTTTGAATAGCTTCTTGAGAATTAATCTCTCCCGGTGTAATCACATCCCGCGCCAAAGGTTCGTAGAGACAGGGAACTAGATCTGTATGGTTTTGCCAGAAATATTGATACAAATTGGCGGCGTTTACTACCAGGGAATCTCCTCCCTCATCCGCGGCAGCAAGACAGAGTAAGCCAACAATATCAGGGAAGTAGTTTTTGTCTGTACTATCGGTATGATAGCCAGTTTCTGCATTCGTCATCGAAACGGGTATAGCTTCTTTAGTGTAATCCATTCCTCGATCGATTACATCAAAAAAATAGCCATAGCGGTGGTTTAGCAGTCCAAAAACACGAGAAATAAAAGCATAAATTAATCGCATTTCCGTTTCTGTTAATGCTGGTTCTAATCGGAAAACAATTATTCCGGGTTCTAGGAGCAATTTCTCACGAAACGGCAGGAAAAAGTCAAGATTTTTATTAACTGTTTCCCGTCCTATTTCGTTGGGTTTTTCAAGCCATCTCTGATTGCTTGTTTTCAGTAAATCCAAGACTAATGATTTGGGTAAATGAAAAAATAGTTGAGAAGGGTCGGGCAATTTTTTCCAAATCAGTAATGAAATATTAGGATCGGAAATTGGTATAATCATTTTTGAATCTTGAAGGCAACGTGAAGGGGAAGGTCAATAAGCGGAGTAAAAAATTCTGGGTCTAGTTCTAAATGTTTCTGATTAATTTTTAGTTCATAAACTTCTGGCATTTTTGTGAATGCTGCTAAACGAAGAGATGTGAAGTAATCTTCCATAGTTTTATGAACACATTGCACGGCGACGGCTTTTCTATCTCTACGCCAAATCTCACCGGGGAATAATTGATCGCGTCCGGAAAAATAGCCAGCTTTCGGTTTAAAATAAAAGGGAAACTTATCTTTTTTCAGAAAAGGTAAAGAGGGATGGGGGACAGCGAACAGGAAATATCCACCCAACTTTAAAAGTTGGTAGGCTTTCTGCATCGTGCTAATAGTTTCTGAAACATTTAAGTAGTTAAACAGGAACATAGCCAGAACTAAATCGTATTGTTCGGACTCAGTGACCGCAAAATCACGAATATCACGAGTTTCATAAGAAGCATTAGTAATCTGATACTCGTTTTTTTGAATCAAGGCCTGCTCAATCATTTGCGATGAAATATCAATCCCATGAACATATTGAGCGCCTCGGTTAATTAACTCTCTTCCTACATAACCTTCCCCACAGCCTAGATCTAATATATTCTTGTTGACAATCGGTTCACATAAATCAATGAGAAACGGACGCGCAGAGTAATCAGAAAGCAAAATCGGTTCTACTCGTTTCCAGTCTGCTGCGCTTTCGTCGTAAAGTTTTTTGGTTTCTTGTGTTGCTTTCATACCTATCTAACGGGATAAAATTTGCACTAATTTTGTTTTAGTCTAGCACTGTGTAAGTAATTACCCATGAAACTTTTGCCAGTTAATCCGAAATCAGCTATCGCCAGAAAAATTAGCTCTTCTTCTCCTAAGTTCACAGATTGATGCACACACCAACGGGGAATAACAGCAAAAGTACCCGGTTCGACTTGGTTTTCGTATTGATCAACAATAACTTTTCCTTGACCCTGAAGAAATACAAATACGGTTTCATGTGCGTGTTTGTGCATTTCATTCGCCTTTCCTGGCTTGACTATAACTAGGCGTGCATCTAAAACTTCTAGAGCAAATGGCAGGCGAAATACGTTAAAATCAATATTGAGTTTATCGACCTTATTGTTGTATAAAGCTTCTAAGTTGCTGGCGCTGATTGTTGAAATAAGCTCTTTACCTTCTTGGACATAAGTTAAGCTTTTTTGTTCATTAATTTTTTCGGTCAATGCTCCCAGTCGCAGCGTTTGAAAATCATGGTAAAGTTGTGAAGCAAGCCTTAATATTGTTGGAGAGCATTGGCATTCACCAGATGGATCCACAAGCCAATCTAACAAGTTTATAACTTCTTCCCTGTGCTTTTCCCTTTGCATCCCGTATAGCAAAAGTGAACTCAATCCGGGTAGTAGTTTTTCCACTGGAACAGTAGATAAGTCTGCCGTCAATCCAATACGCACATCATTGATTTGATGCAATAAAAGTTCCTGTTCCTGATTAGACAGCTTTTTGCCTTTAATCATTTTAGTGAAAAGCGTAACAATCTTGAGTTGGTCTGATGATGTCAAAGATTTATCTAGCGCCAACGCACGTTCATACATATTGTCCCAGTAAGCAGCACGTAGATTTAAGGCTTTTAACATTCCTTTGCGTAATTCCAGAACAGCCTGTTCGCTTTCACTGGCTAATTCCTTAGCAATCTCAACTAAAGTTAAGCTGTGTTCATCCTCCACTTCTGTATGTAAAGGAAAAAATACATATTGCTGCAAGGATAATGATGTATGGTTTTTAATCGCTTCAATAATGTGTTTGTAGATAAATTTAACCACAGATTCAGTCCCTAAACCTATGGCTCCAATAGCTTCGAGTGAACTTCCATTCTGGAGCAGCGATAAGAATGATTCACGCCAGATTTCCACTTCAACACAAGGCGTTTGCCTGCTATCTACTCCCATAGCTTCTTGAAAACGCTTGAATAACTGTGGGTGAGGGATTTCCTGTACCCACTCATCCTTAATACCTAATTTACGGATTGCTTCCAGATCTTGATCGTGTAGATGTCCGTTTTCTTCAGCTAAGTTCTTGAGCAGGTGATTTCGATGAGTGGGATTTTCTAGCTTTGATATTACTGCTGTTAAATAACGGGAAAACCAGTCACTATAAGCTCCGTATTGACTGGCAAAGTCTTTGAGAACTTCATCAGTATGTTGAAATTCTCCTTTTTCTAAAGCAAGTAAATAGGGGTGATTAATTGCTCGATGGCTTAGTGCTTCCTTGATTAAATTTTCCATTTTTCCTTATCCCCCGATAGTCGCCCCCTTTTTAAGTACTATCACAAAATTTGCCAATTGTCGATAGCGTTTGAGATGCGCTCACCCTGAAAACAGAGCAATTTTACCCCCGATCACTCCCATATCTGGTACTTTTTGATTGCCAAAAGGTCTAAAAGTCTTACCCAACAAGGTTTTTAGATTTATTCAGCAAACCCTATCTGTTTTGACTTTGTGTTCTTTGTGTCTCTGTGGTTTATCCCGAACCCTTCTGGGATAACCCGATAGAAAAGTGTATGCTAGGCTAGATTTAACCGGACTAAACCAAGAGAGCCTATTTATTTTTTGCGAGCAAAAATTTCTTCAAACCAATTAATAGCTCGATTTGCTAAAGCTTCTAGGGAATATTTTTGCTCGACTACTGCACGACAAGAATAGAACTCTTGCAAATTAATTATATGTTATAATGATGGGTTAACTAATTTTCCCCAAAAAATTAGTTAACCAGTACATTAGTCCTGAATGAAAACTTGAAGTTTAACTTTTA
>VYKR01000033.1_pt1 | contig 32312 bp, 27 predicted proteins | sample 5109561 | NCBI WGS metagenome assembly VYKR01 (sample SAMN12291799, study PRJNA351875) | freshwater metagenome | isolation source: freshwater lake | place: USA: Michigan, Ford Lake | collected 2015-08-15
CGCGGTTTCATCTCGAAGGCCGACGTCCAGCGGCGGACCGCCACGCGGGACGCCGCCCAAGCGCGGGTCCGCGTCGCGCAAGCCGCCGTCGCCGAACAACGCGCACGCACGGGCCGGCTCGACATCCGCGCCCCCGCCGCCGGGCTGATCTTGACGCGTCAGGTCGAGCCTGGGCAGATCGTCGGCCAAGGGTCGGGCGTGTTGTTCCGCATGGCGCAGGGTGGTCAGATCGAGATGCAGGCCCGCTTGGCCGAGGCAGAACTGACCGGATTGTCCGTCGGCGCTCGGGCAAAGGTCACGCCCGTGGGATCGCAGCGGAGCTTCGACGGGCAGGTGTGGCAGGTGTCGCCCGTCATCGACCCGCAGACGCGCCAAGGCGTGGCTCGTATCGCGCTCGGCTTCGATCGCGCGCTCCGGCCGGGTGGCTTCGCTTCGGCAACGATCGTAGCCGGGGCGACGCTCGCGCCGCTCCTCCCGGACTCCGCGCTCCAATCCGATGAACGTGGCAGCTTCGTGTACATCGTTGACGGTGCGGGCAAGGTGGCTCGGCGCGACGTGCGCATCGGCCAGGTGTCGGACGGCGGCGTCGCGATCGCGGCGGGGCTGAACGGCACCGAACGGGTCGTGCGGTCGGCGGGCGGTTTCCTGGCGCCGGGGCAGTCGGTCAAGGCGGTTCTGGCACCGTCGCAGGCAGGGGCGAGCTGAACATGGATTTCCGCAACATCTCGGCCTGGGCGATCCGCAACCCGGTTCCCCCCATCGTCATTTTCATCGCGCTGACCTTGGCGGGGATCGTCTCGTTCATGCGGATGGACGTGAATAACGATCCGGACATCGACATCCCGGTCGTGGTCGCGATCATCAACCAGCCGGGTGCCGCGCCGACGGAGCTGGAGACGCAGGTCACCCAGCGCGTCGAGGCGGCGGTCCGCTCGCTTCAGGGTATCGACGAGATCAAGTCCACCGTCACCGAGGGTCAGTCGGTGACGGAGATCAACCTGGTGCTGGGGACACCGATCGACCGCGCGGTCAACGACGTGCGCGACGCCATCTCGCAGATCAGGAGCGAACTGCCCGAAGGCATATTGGAGCCGCAGGTAATCCGCATCTCCACGTCTGGTAACGACATCGCCAGCTACTCGGCGGTGACCACCGCGATGACTGTCGAGGAACTGAGCTGGTACATCGACAACACGGTGGCGAAAGAACTGCTGTCGATCCCCGGCATGGCGACCGTCGAGCGGCAAGGCGGGGTAAGCCGCGAGATCCGCGTCATCCTTGATCCCGTAAAGCTTCAATCGCAGGGCCTGACCGCAGCGCAGGTCAACCAGCAGCTGCGTCAGGTGAACCTGAACGCGGCGGGCGGGCGCGCGGAGATCGCTGGGTCCGAGCAGTCGGTCCGCGTGCTCGGCAACGCGACCAACGCCTATGAACTGGGCCAGACGCAGATTGCGGTCGGGAATGGGCGCACGGTGCGCGTCGCCGATATTGCTCAGGTTCGCGATCTTTACGCCGAGCAGCGTAGCCGGGCCGCCGTGGACGGACGCCAGGCGATCTCGTTCGATTTCCAGCGCGCGAAGGGTGCGTCCGACGTCACCGTCTTCCACGCCGCGCAAGAGAAGCTTGAGGCGCTCGAGAAGCGGACCCCTTCGGTCAAGTTCGTGCTCCGGCAGAACAGCGTAAAATATACCGAGGAACAGTATAAGAGCGCCATCCACGCCATGTGGGAAGGCGCGGTGCTTGCCGTTCTCGTGGTTTTCCTGTTCCTGCGCGACTGGCGCGCGACGCTGATTTCCGCCCTCGCCATTCCTCTTTCCGCGATCCCGGCCTTCTGGTTCATGGACCTGATGGGCTTCTCGCTGAATACGATGACGTTGCTGGCCCTCAGCCTGGTCGCCGGCGTGCTGGTCGACGATGCGATCGTGGAAATCGAGAACATCGTGCGGCACATGCGGATGGGCAAATCGGCCTATCAGGCGTCGATCGACGCGGCGGACGAGATCGGCCTGGCCGTGCTGGCCACCACCATGGCGATCGTGGCGGTGTTCCTGCCGGTCGCGCTGATGCCAGGCGTTCCGGGCGAGTTCTTCAAGAATTTCGGCCTGACCGTCGTCGCATCCGTCTTGATGAGTCTCGCGGTCGCGCGGCTGATCACGCCGATGGTCGCGGCCTACTTCCTGAAATCTTCCGGTCACGCCACGCATGGCGAAGGCCGGTTGATGGACTGGTACATGGTCGTGCTGCGTTGGTCGCTCGACACACGCGCCTCGACCGCCGCCCGGGCCAGGGGCGGATGGCGCCGCTGGACGGCCCGCCTGCGCGATCACCGGCTTTGGGTGGTCGGGATCGGCGCGGCCGCGTTCGCGATGACGGCAGTTATGTTCATGGTCCTGCCGTCCACGTTCCAGCCGCAACAGGACAACGACATCGCCACGGCCAGTATCGAAATGGTGCCGGGCACCACGCTTGCCCAGACCGACGCGGTCGTGCGCCGGGTGGCTGAGTTCCTGCGTCAACAGCCGGAGGTGGAGTCGGTCTACGCCCGCACGGGTGTCGGCAATGGACGGGTCAATGCTTCGCTCAAGGCCGAGCGCGAAAAGACCTCAACCGAGTTCGAGCGTGCGCTGGCGCCAGAACTGGCCCAGATCGCCGATGCAAGGGTGTCATTCCAGTCGCAAAATGGATGGGGCAATGCCGGTCGCGACCTGTCGATCGTGCTGGGCGGTAGCGACCCCAAGCTCCTCGACGAAACCGCGCGGCGGATCGTGACGGAGATGGAGACGCTGTCGACGCTGCAAAGCCCGCGGGTCGCGGGCGATCTCAAGCGGCCGGAAATCGTGATCCGACCGCGCTTCGATCTCGCGGCCGATCTCGGCGTGACCACGGCCGCGTTGTCGAGCGCGATCCGCATCGCGACGATCGGCGACATCGATCAGAATAGCGCGCGCTTCTCTTTGTCCGATCGGCAGGTGCCGATCCGGGTCGCGCTGGAGCAGTCGGCGCGGGCGAACCTGTCGACGATCCAGAACCTGCCCGTCCCGACGCAGAGTGGCGGGTCCGTACCGCTGGGCGTGGTCGCCGATATCGGTCTAGGCTCCGGCCCGACCCGCATCTCGCGCGTCAATCAGCAGCGTCAGATCACCATAGGCGCGGACCTTGCGCCCGGTGTTGTGAGCGGCACCGCCATGAAGCAGATCCGCGAATTGCCGGCGATGAAGAACCTGCCCATCGGGGTCAGCGAACTGGCGGTCGGCCAGAGCAAGATGGAGGCGGAGATGATCCAGAGCTTCATGGTCGCGGTCGTGTCCGGCGTGTTTCTGGTCTTCGCGGTGCTGGTGCTGCTGTACCGGCGTTTCCTGCCGCCGTTCGTGAACATGGGGTCGCTGCTGCTCGCGCCGCTCGGCGGGCTGATCGCTTTGTGGCTCGTCGGTCAGCCGATCTCGATGCCCGTCTATATCGGGCTTCTCATGCTGATCGGCATCGTCGCCAAGAACTCGATCCTGGTGATCGACTTCGCACTGGAGGAGATCGGCAAGGGCGTGGACACCTTCGCGGCGATCATGGATGCAGGGCACAAGCGTGCGCAGCCGATCGTGATGACCACGGTCGCGATGGTCGCGGGCATGGTTCCGACCGCGCTGTCGATCAACGGCGACGCCTCCTGGCGCGCGCCGATGGGCATCACCGTCATGGGCGGGCTGATCCTGTCGACGCTGCTGACGCTGCTGATCGTCCCCGCAACGTTCAGCTTGGCGGTCGGCATCGAACGGTGGATGGGGCCGCGGCTCGGGCGACGACTGTTGACCTTCAAGCCGGGCGACGACGGAGCCGATGTGGTCGGCATCGCCGGACCCGGCGGGCCCCGGCTGGCACCCGCGCAGGGCAAGATCGGGTATGGCGAGGGCGGGGTGCAGCCCGCGGAGTGACGGACGCTCGTCCGGCGGGCGTGTGAACTTCCCGCTGCCCCGCGCATTGCGCCATCTATGAAGCATCAGCCCGTCATGCGCGCAGTCGCTTCCCAATCGATCGAACCCGCTCCTCCGGCGCTGAAGCGGATGCGGCTGGTCGCGACCGGACTGCTCGTCGCCATGGGACTGCTGTTCCTGCTAAGCCGGGCTCTGGTCGAGGCCGATCCGGGCGCGGCCCCCGTTTGGGGCTTCGTGCGGGCTTTTGCAGAGGCGGCCATGGTTGGCGGGCTGGCCGATTGGTTCGCGGTCACGGCGCTGTTCCGTCATCCGCTGGGCATTCCCATCCCGCACACCGCGATCGTGCCGCGCAACAAGGAGCGGATCGGCGAGACCTTGGCGGTGTTCCTGCGCACCAATTTCCTGATCCCGAGCGTGATCGCCCGGCGCATGCGGCGGCTGGATGTCGCTGGCGCGATCGCGCACTGGCTGACCGATCCGCCGGAGGGGGCGGGGGGCCGCTTCCGCCAAGGTGCCTCGCGGCTTGTCGCGCAGGCGCTGGACGGTCTCGATCCGACGCGGATGGGCGGCATGGTCAAGGGCGCGATCGGTGCCCGCTTGCGCGAGACACAGGTGGCTCCGCTCGCGGGTCAGCTCCTGACGGCGGCCATGCGCGAGGGCAGGCACCAGCCGCTGATCGATGGGGCGCTACGCTGGGCCGCAGGAACGCTGGCGGAGAATGAGGAACTCATCCGTCAGATGGTTCGCGACCGGGCGGGGAGTATCCTGCGCTGGACCGGGCTTGATGAGACGGTGGCGAACAAGCTGATCGACGGGCTCGACAAGCTGTTGGGCGAGATGGTCGACGACCGCGCGCACCCCGTGCGGTTGCGCGCGGAGGAGGCGCTCGACCGGCTCGTCTGGAAGCTCCAGCACGACCCGGCGCTCCGCGAGCGCGTCGAAGCGGCCAAGGACGAGCTGATCGCCAATCCGGCCATGCAACGCTGGCTGGAAGGTCTGTGGGAAGCGGCGCGTGCCGGGCTACTGCGCATCGCGCGCGATCCGGAGGCGGCGATGGCCGGGCCGCTGGGGCAGGTCCTCCGCCAACTCGGCGAAACGCTTCGGAACGAGCCCGCGCTGGCTCGGCGCATCAATCGGTTCACCAGGCGGACGGTGGTCGGAGTTGCGGCCGATTACGGCGACGGGATCGTTCGTCTGGTATCGGAAACCGTGCGTGGCTGGGACACGCGGACGATCAGCGCGCGACTGGAAAACCAGGTCGGACGCGATCTCCAGTACATCCGCGTCAACGGCACGCTGGTGGGCGGACTGGTCGGGCTGATCATCCATTCGATCGATCTGGCGCTGACGTGAGCGAACCCGTCCCCACCAACCCGCTTGCCGCGTCGCCGCGTTTCCCGCATTAGCCGTCCGGCATGAGCGCGATGGCCGATTTCTCCGTGGACGGGGCCGATGCCGGCGTGGTGCGTTTCACGGGTGACCTGTCGCTCGCGCGGCTCGGAACGCTCCCCGATCGGCTGTCGAGCTTCGACGGGCGAGTGGCGCGGGTCGATCTCTCGGGGATCGATCGGCTCGACACCATTGGCGCGTGGGTCGTTCACCGTTTCGCCGTCAAGCACGACGTCCCCGTCGAGGGTCTGGGCGAGAACGACCGTCATCTCTTTGCGCAGGTCGAGCACGCCGATCAGGCGGTCGCGGTCCGACCGGAGCGTATCACTCCGTTCAAGCGCGTGCTGGGAGAAGTCGGGACGGCGGTTTCCACTTCGTTCCGCACCATGTACGGCCTGCTCGGCTTTCTGGGCGCCACCGCGCTCGCCTTTGTGCATGTGGCACGGCACCCGCGCCGATTCCGCTTCAACGCCGTCGTTCACGAGTTGGAAGCGGTGGGTGTCTCGGCGCTGGGCATCATCGGGTTGATGAGCTTTCTGATCGGGATTGTCATCGCGCAGCAGGGGGCCGTGCAGCTCCGCCAGTTCGGCGCGGAGGTGTTCACCATCAATCTGGTGGGGCGGCTCACCTTGCGCGAGTTGGGCGTGCTGATGACCGCGATCATGGTCGCGGGACGATCGGGTTCGGCCTTTGCCGCGCAGCTCGGCACGATGAAGCTGACGGAGGAGATCGACGCGCTGCGCACCATCGGCGTCTCGCCCATGGAGGCGCTGGTGGTGCCGCGCACCATCGCGGCGATCCTCCTGATGCCGCTGCTCGGCTTCTACGCGTCGGTCATCGCGATCATCGGCGGTGGGCTTCTTTCCTGGGTCACGCTCGACATCCCGCCCGTCACCTTCGTCCAGCGGATCCGCGAGGTCGTGCCGATCACCGACCTATATGTCGGATTGATCAAGGCACCGGTGTTCGGCGCGATCATCGCCATCGCCGGCTGCTTCCAGGGCATGCAGGTCGAGGCGGACGCCGAGCAGGTCGGCAAGCGCACCACGGCCGCGGTCGTGCAGGCGATCTTCCTGGTCATCGTCCTGGACGCGTTCTTCGCGGTGTTCTTCACCTGGGTCGGGTGGAACTGATGCCGACCCGCCGGATCGACGACGAGCCGATCGTCCGCGTGCGTGGTCTGCGCAATGCGTTCGGCGAGGCAGTCATCCATGACAATCTCGACCTGGACGTCCGGCGGGGCGAGATCCTGGGCGTCGTCGGCGGGTCGGGGACGGGCAAGTCGGTGCTGATGCGCTCGATCATCGGCCTGCAGACACCGACCGCGGGCGAGATCACCGTTTTCGGCCAGCCGACGATCGGCCGCGAGGAGCTGGAGACGGCGGAGATCAGCAAGCGTTGGGGCGTGTTGTTCCAGGGCGGCGCGCTATTCTCGACTCTCACTGTCGCCGAGAACGTCCAGGTACCGCTCCGGGAGTTCTACCGCGACCTCGACCAGGCTCTGCTGGATCAGATATCATCGTTCAAGGTCGTGATGACCGGCCTGCCGCCCGACGCCGGGCCGAAATATCCCGCCGAGCTTTCAGGGGGCATGAAGAAGCGCGCCGGACTGGCCCGGGCGCTGGCGCTCGACCCCGATCTCCTGTTCCTCGACGAGCCTACCGCCGGCCTCGACCCGATCGGTGCGGCGGCGTTCGACGAGCTGACCAAGTCGCTCCAGCGGACGCTCGGCCTCACCGTATTCCTGATCACCCATGATCTCGACACATTATACGCTATATGCGACCGGGTGGCGGTGCTGGCGGACAAGCGTGTGATCGCGATCGGCACCATCGACGAGTTGCTGGCGACCGATCATCCCTGGATCGCCGAATATTTCGGTGGACCCAGGGGCCGCGCGGCGATCGCGTCGCAGGACCGATCGCCCGGTCGGAACGCGGCCGAGGCGAAAGTGGAGAGCTGATGGAGACCCGGTCCAATCACGTGCTGGTCGGCGGCGTCGTGCTGCTCCTTCTGGCGCTGCTCGCGCTGTTCACCGTGTGGATCGCGCGGCTGGGCGGCGCGTCCGAGAAGGAATACGACATCTTCTTCCCGACGTCGGTCGACGGTCTCGCCCGCGGTTCGGGCGTGACCTTCGCGGGCGTGCCGATCGGTCAGGTCGAGCGGATCGAACTTTGGCGCAATAACGTCGAATATGTCCGCGTCCGTGTCCGCATCAACGAGGAAACGCCGATCCTCCAGGGCACCACCGCCTCCATATCGTCGGTCGGCTTCACCGGCGTCAGTCAGATCTCGTTGGACGGCGCGCGTCGAGGCGCGCCTCCCATCGTCTGCCCGGAACCCGACACCCGTGGCGCATGCCCTTACGGCGTGCCGGTCATTCCCACGCGCACCGGCGGGCTGGGCGCGATCCTCAACTCCGCGCCGCAGCTGCTGGAGCGGTTGTCGACGCTCACCGACCGGCTGACCGGACTGCTGACCGACCGCAACCAGGCCTCCGTCGCGGGCATCCTGGAGAATACCGGGCGGTTGACCGACGCCTTTGCCGATCGCGCGCCGGAGATCGCGGCGACGCTCGCGCAGACGCGTGTCGCCATCCAGCAGGCAGGCGATGCCGCGCAACAAGTGGGAGCACTGGCGGGTACGACCAACCAAGTGCTCGCGCGCGATATCCAGCCGACGATCGCCAACCTGAACCGCACGATCGACTCGGCGCAGCAATCCGCCGACTCGTTGAACGCGGCGATCGGCGACGCGCGGCCGGGGCTTCAGGCCTTCTCCAAGCAGACGATTCCGGAGGTCGGGCAGCTGGTGCGCGACCTGCGCCAGACCAGCGCGGCCTTGTCGTCGATCGCGGAAAAGGTCGATCAGCAGGGCGCAGGCGCGCTCGTCGGGCAGTCCAAGCTGCCGGACTACAAGGGTAAGTGAGGCCGATCATGCGCTATGCCGTTCTCCTTCTCGCCGCGCCGTTGGCAGGCTGCATCAGTTTCGGCGCCGCGCCGCCGCCGACGCTGCTGACGATCGAACCTGCCGAGACGGTGCCCGTCGGCTCCGTGCAGCGCACGGGCGGCGCGGGCGCGGTCACCGTGTCGGTGCCCAGCGTCCCCCAGGCGCTGGCGACCACGCGCGTGCCCGTCCAGGCGACCCCGACCACGATCGCCTACGTCAAGGACGCGCAATGGGCCGAGCCGCCCGCCCGGCTGTTCGCCCGACTGCTGGGCGACACGCTGACGGCGCGCACGGGTCGGGTGGTGTTCACGGGTGGTCAGTCGAACGTCGATCCGGGCATGCTTCTGGGCGGCGAGCTCCGCCGCTTCGATCTCGACGCGACCGCGCGGGCCGCGGTGGTGACGTACGACGCCTCCCTGATCCGCACCGACGCGGGCGCGGTGGAGCAGCGTCGCTTCGAGGCACGCGTCCCCGTGACGGCGATCGACGCGGCCAGCGCGGGACCGGCGCTGGGGCAGGCGGCGAACCAGGTCGCGGCGCAGGTCGCGGACTGGGTGGGCCGCTAGGCCGCACGCGAACGGCGTAGCCGTTTGCGAGACGGCCAAGGCCGGCCGGGCTCGGCTCCGCCGAGCTTCGACGTCACGGGATTTACTCCCGTGTCGGCCTTCTTCGACCCTAGGGCGCGCGCCGCACCGGCACCGGCACGTTGCAGATGTCCGCCCCGCCGGCCGGCCGGATGAAGAACGCGTCCCGCCGGTTCGCCCGCGCGTCGGCGTACGCCGCGAAGCTGGCGCTTTCCGTCGACAGATACTGGAAGCGCGGCCGCTCGGCCTCGGTCAGGTCGCTCGCTAGCCGGATCGACCGGATCGGGGTGCGCTCGGCGGCTGTCTTGTAGAAGCCCAACGCCTCCGTCCCGCGCGAGAGCGAGGACAGGTGCTCGATCCCCTCCACCACGCGCCCGACCACCGCGATGTTGCGATCGAGATGGCGCGGCGCATGGCCGATCACCGTATACAGCTCCGCGCCCGTGCCGGTGTCGGGCGACAGGTTCCGGCCCACGCCGACGGTGGCGTAGCAGTGGACGGGCCACGTCGCTCCCCCGTCATAGCCGACCGACCAACCAGTCGCGGTGTGCCCCGTGAATGTGGCGTAACTGTCCCGCGGCAGCACGCGGCCAAGCGACCGTACTTTGACCAGTTCCTGCGTGGTCGGTTGGGCGCGGTCTTCGCGCGACGGCTCGCCCGGTATTGGGATTTCGATTGGGAAAAGAGAAAAAGGAAGTTGGCCCGGTCCGACATACCCGCTCTCAGCCACCTTCCCCAACCCCGGCGGCAGCGGCTTCTTCTCCGTCGCGTCGCCCCATTGCGCGACGTAATTGTCCTGCACCCGGTTCACACTCGTCCCGTCCCACCACCGCGCCCGCGCCAGCAGGCGGATGTTGGCGACCCAACCTTGGCTGAAGGGCGCGGGCATCAACTGGATAGCCACCCGCCGCGCCCGCCCGCTCGCGCCCGGCGCGAGCTCCATCACCAGCAGGTCCTCCGCCGCGATCGCTCGCCAGTCACCGGCGGGCGCGGCAGCGACGATCTCGGCGGGCGCCTTGGCGTCGGGCTGGGTCCGCCCGGCCGACTGCGCGGCCGCCGCCTGGGCGAGAATGGGAAGGAGCAGGGTGAGCATGGGCGCGAACCTGCACCGAACCACCCGGCCGCGCAACGCTTGCGCAGCGGCTCGCGGGGCGATACGGCCCACGGCTTCCGGGCATGGAATGCGGAGCGGTGGCCGAGTGGTCGAAGGCGCTCGCCTGGAAAGTGAGTATGCGCCAAAAGCGTATCGAGGGTTCGAATCCCTCCCGCTCCGCCACCCAGTTCTAAGTAGTTCAGATAACCAGAGAAATTGGCAAAGAACCCCGCCTTTGCGGGAGTTCTCGTTTCGGTTCGGTATTGCAGAGAGTCGATTGCGAACTGGGGCTCTGTCAGACCAAATGCATCGGCTGGTAATCAGGGCAGGGTAGGGCGGCGGCACGCCCCGCCCGTGCAAGCCCGCCAGTCCGGTCCGCTATTTCAACTCGTCACCCGAGGTGATCCGTCTGGTAGTGATGATGTACGTCCGCTTCCCGCTCCCTTTGCGAAACGTAGAGGACCTGCTGTTCGAGCGCGGCATCGACATCTTACACGAGACGGTGAGGCTGTGGTGGAACAGGTTCGGGTCCATGTTCGCGGGCGACATACGCCGGCAGCGGGTCAGCCGAATGCGATGCTTCTGCCACTGGCGGTGGCACCTGGACAAGATATACGTGAGCCGAAGGCCGGCATAGCCACCCTGGGCGGCGAGATGGTCTATCTCTGGCGTGTGGTCGACCACGAGGGCGAGGTGATCGAGAGCTACGTCACGCAGACCCGCGACAAGGACACGGCGCTCAGGTTCATGAAGAAGGTGCTCAAGCGCCACGGCAGCCCTGAGGCAATCACCACAGACGGCCTGAGGAGCTACGGCGCGGCCATGAACGAGCTCGGCTACCGCGATAAGCAGGAGGTGGGTCACTGGGCCAATAACCGGGTGGAGAACTCACACCTACCGTTCAGGCGACGAGAGCGGGCCATGCAGCGGTTTAGGCGAATGAGCTCACTTCAGAAGTTCGCCTCTGTTCACGCCAACGTCCACAACCACTTCAGCCTGGAGCGCCACCTCGTCGACCGCCAGACCTACAAGGAACGACGCTCCGCCGCGCTGGCGGAGTGGCAGATCCTCGCGGGCTAGGCCGCGGCGCGCATAGGCCGACATGCATCCTGCAGAGACCGGTTCGCATTAGACTGACAGCACCCATTGATCGGCTGGCAGGCCGGTCGCGCCGTTCGGGAAGAGCGTGCGGAGCGGGTGCTTCAGCGCTCGCCGATTGTGCGTAGCGCCCAACCCATCCGTTCCTGCGAGAACGGCTTAGCCAGGATGACGACATTGTCGGGCCGCCTCGCGATCTGCTGGGCGTCGGCATAGCCGGTGATGATGATCGCGGGCATTCCGGGCCGCAGGTCGCGCGCGCGCTCGATCAGCTCCGCGCCCGACATGCGCGGCATGGCGTAATCGGTGACGAGAAGGTCGAACGTCTCATTGCCTGCCAGAAGTTTCAATCCGCCTGCCGCGTCCTCCGCTTCCGTCACCTCGTGCCCCAAATCGTGAAGCAGGGCGGCGGTGGTCGCACGCACGCCGCCGTGATCGTCGACCAGCAGCACGCGTAGGGTGCGCGCCGGAATCGCCGCTCCCTGTTCCGCGGTCTCGGCCCGGTCCGCCTCGGGCGTCGAGCCTGGCTCGGCGGCGGGCAGCCAGATTTCGACTTGGGTGCCCGTTCCCAACTCGCTCTCGATGCGGACGGCTCCGTTCGACTGGCGCACGAAGCCATAGACCATCGACAAGCCCAGACCGGTGCCCTTGCCGACCTCCTTGGTCGAGAAGAACGGCTCCAGCACCTGGTCGATCAGTTCGGGCGCGATGCCCGTGCCGGTGTCGGCGACCGTCATCACCACATACCGGCCGGGGGCGAGCCGGTCGTCGCCCGGCGGGGCCGGTCGCTCGGACGCGGACACGGTGACCAGTCCGCCGTCCGGCATGGCGTCGCGCGCATTGATGATGAGGTTCATCAGCGCCAGTTCGAGCTGGCCCGGATCGGCGTAGACGCGGGGCGTATCCGGATCGACACGCCATTCGAGCTGGACGAGCCCGCCCAGCGTGTGCGCCAGCAGGTCGCCGACCGAGCGCGACAGCTGCTCGACCTCGACCGAGCGCGGCTCCAGCTTCTGCTTGCGCGCAAAGGCGAGGAGGCGGCGGACGAGCTCGGTGCCCTGCTCGGCCGCGTGGCGGGTCATGTCGATGATCCGGCGCTGGCCCTCGTCCAGGGGGATACGCCGTTCGATCAGCCCCACCCCGCCCAGCACGGCGGCGAGCAGGTTGTTGAAATCGTGCGCGATGCCGCCCGTCAGCTGGCCGATCGCGTCCATCTTGCGGGCATGGGCGAGCTGCGTCTCCAGCTCGCGGCGATCGGTCACGTCGAGCAGCGTGCCCGCATACTCGATCGCCCGTCCGTCCGCGTCGCGCAGCACCACCGCCTGGTCGAGGAAATGCTTGTAGCTCTCGTCGGCGCACCGCCAGCGATATTCGACCGACAGCTGCCCGCCCGTTCCGCGCGCGGCCAGCGCCGCGACGACGCGGTCGCGGTCCTCGGGATGGAGCCGGTCGACCCAGAGATCGGGCGTCTCGCGCAGGGCGGAAAAGTCGTAGCCGGTGATCGCCGCGAAATTTCCGCTGACGAAGCGGGGCACGCGCGGCGTCTCGGCCAGCCCCTCCAGATACAGCACGATCGGCAGCGATGCGATGATCGCCGCCTGGCGCTGCTCGACGACCCGGAGCTCCTGCTCGGCGCGCAGCCGCTCGGCGTTGGCGCGCAGGTTGGCGTCGAGCAGCTGCTGCTCGTGCGCGGCCTTGCGCTGGATCTCGCGCCGCATCGTGTGGAGGTCGACGAACACCGACACCTTGGACCGGATGACCAGCGGCTCGACCGGTTTGAACACGTAATCGACCGCGCCCATCGAATAGCCGCGGCGCAGATGCTCGGCCTCCTTGTTGACAGCCGACAAGAAGACGATCGGGATGCGCTTGGTCTGCTCGCGCCCGCGGATCAGCCGCGCGGTCTCGTAGCCGTCCATGCCGGGCATGTAGACGTCGAGCAGTATGACCGCGAAATCGCCCCGGAGCAGGTGCCGGAGCGCCTCCTCGCCCGAGCTCGCGGTGACGACCTCGGCGATGTCCTCCAGCACCGTGCGGATGGCCAGGAGGTTGCGGTCGTCGTCGTCCACCACGAGCACGCGCGCGAGCGTGTCCGGCGGAGCGAGCGGCGCGGCCGCCGTCTCCGTGGTCGAGGTCGACAGCATTTGCACGGTAGCCATCGTCACTCAGCCGCCGCCACCATCGTCATGTCGACCGGCCGACGCTCGCGCGACCGCGCCACCCAGACGCGCAGCAGCGCCAGCAGCAGGTCGATATCGACGGGCTTGGCGATGTAGTCGGACGCGCCCGCGTCCAGGCATTTCTGCCGATCGCCCTTCATCGCCTTGGCCGTCACCGCGACCAGCGGCAGGTCGACCAGCGCCGGGCGCTGGCGGATCTGCTGCATCGTCTCGTATCCGTCCATCTCGGGCATCATGATGTCGATCAGCGCGACCGCGATGTCGGGCGTCTGCTCCAGGATCAGGATGCCGTCGCGCCCGCGCTCGGCATAGACCACCTCGACGCCGTAGCTCTCCAGCACGCTGGTGAGCGAATAGATGTTGCGAATATCGTCGTCGACCACGAGCACCTTGGTTCCGGCCAGTTCGGGGGCGCCGCGCGTCGGCGAAGCGGCGTCGCCGACCAGTTGGAGCGCGGCCTTGCCCGGAACCCCGATCTCGCCCGCCAGCCGCTGAAAGACGCCAAGCAGCGTGTCGCGGTCGGCGGGCTTCGCGGTCACGGCGAACGCGCCCATATCGAGGACGGATGCGATCCGGTCCGCGCCCGAGATGACGTGGACGGGCAGGCCGCTCGTCTGCGGATCATGCTTCAACAGGTCGAGCAGCACGAAGCCGTCGATATCCGACAGCCCCAGATCGAGCGTGATCGCGTGCGGCTGCAGTTTGCGCGCCATCGCCAGCGTCCCCGCGCCCGCGGTCGACACGACGCCCTTCAGCCCCGCCTCGCGCGCGAGGTCGAGCAGGATGGACGCGAAGGTCGGGTCGTCCTCGACGATCAGCACGAACGGGTCGTCGCCCAGCCGGTCGCGATCGTCGGTCAGCTGGTACTCGGTCGGGAGCGACGCGGGCACCACCGCGCCGCTATTGTCGTAGCGCGCGGTGGTGCCGCCGGTCTGGACGGCCTGGGGCGCGGTCGCCTGCATCGGCACGAACAAGGTGAAGGTCGAACCCTCGCCGGGTTTCGAGCGGACCTGGAGCTCGCCGCCGAGCAGCCGGGCGATCTCGCGGCTGATCGACAGCCCCAGGCCCGTGCCGCCGTATTTGCGGCTGGTGGTGCCGTCGGCCTGCTGGAATGCCTCGAAGATCAGCTTCTGCTTGTCCTCGGGAATGCCGATGCCGGTGTCGGTGACCGCGATCTCGATCGCCTGGGAGGCGCCGCGCAGCACCGGATGATTGGTGCTCCACCCGCTCGTGGCGCTCCGCACCGCCAGCGTGACGCCGCCGTCGGCGGTGAACTTGAACGCGTTGGACAGGAGGTTGAGGACGATCTGCTGCAAGCGCTTCTCGTCCGTGCGGATCGTCGCTGGGACGCTGCCGTCGAACCGCACGTCGAACCTGAGGTTCTTGTCGGCCGCGAGCTGGCGGAAGGTGCGCTCCATGTGCTGCTGCATGCCCGACATCGGCATGTCGCCCAGCTCGATCGACACGGTGCCCGACTCGATCTTGGACAGGTCGAGGATGTCATTGATGAGGCTGAGCAGGTCATAGCCCGCGCCGTGGATCGTGCGCGCGAACTCGGTCTGCTTCTCGTTCAAATTGCCCTGCGGATTGTCGGCGAGCAGCTTGGACAGGATCAGGAGCGAGTTGAGCGGGGTGCGCAGTTCGTGGCTCATATTGGCCAGGAACTCGGACTTGTACTTGGACGTCAGCGCCAGCTGCTCCGCCTTCTCCTCGACCGCGCGGCGCGCCATGTCGATCTCGAGGTTCTTGGCCTCGACCTGACGCTTCTCGTTCTCGAGCAGCTGCGCCTTCTCCTCGAGCTCCTCGTTGGTCGCGTGCAGCTCCTCCGACTTGGTGGTGAGCTCGGACTGGCGGGTCTGGAGCTCCTGGGTCAGCAGCTGCGACTGTTCCAAGAGGCCCTCGGTCCGCATGGTCGCGGCGATCGTGTTGAGCACGATGCCGACCGACTCCATCAGCTGATCGAGGAAGTTCTGGTGCGTTTCGTTGAACTCGCTGAACGACGCCAGTTCGATGACCGCCTTTACGTCGTCCTCGAACAGGGCGGGCAGGATGTTGACGTTGGCGGGCGACGCATGGCCCAGCCCCGACCCGATGCGGATGAAGTCGCTCGGCACGTCCTTCAGCAGGATCGGGCGCTTGTCCGCCGCCGCCTGGCCGACCAGGCCTTCGCGCAGCGAGAACTCGCGCTTGAGCGCGTCGGGGCTGCCCGCGCCGTAGCTGGCGACCAGTTCCAGCCGGGTCTCGTCCGCCTCGCGCTTGGTGACGTAGAAGACGCCGTATTGCGCGTTCACCAGCGGCGCGAGTTCCGACATGATCAGGTTGGACACGGTGGTCAGGTCGCGCTCGCCTTGGAGCATGCGCGAGAACCTGGCGAGGTTGGTCTTGAGCCAATCCTGCTCCGCATTTTTCAAGGTCTGTTCCTTGAGGTTGCGGATCATCTCGTTGATGTTGTCCTTCAGCGCCGCCATCTCGCCCGAGGCTTCCACCGCGATGGAGCGCGTCAGGTCGCCCTTGGTCACGGCGGTCGCCACGTCGGCGATCGAGCGGACCTGGTTGGTCAGGTTGGCGGCCAGCTGGTTCACGTTGTCGGTCAGGTCGCGCCACAGGCCCGCCGCGCCCGGCACGCGCGCCTGGCCGCCCAGCTTGCCCTCGATGCCGACCTCGCGCGCCATGTTGGTCACCTGGTCGGCGAAGGTCGCGAGCGTCTCGATCATGAAGTTGATCGTCTCGGCGAGCGCCGCGATCTCGCCCTTGGCGTCCACGGTCAGCTTGCGCTTCAGGTTGCCCTGCGCGACCGCGGTGACGACGTCGGCGATGCCGCGCACCTGATTGGTCAGGTTGGTCGCCATCAGATTAACGTTGTCGGTCAGGTCCTTCCACGTGCCGCCGACGCCCGGCACCTGCGCCTGGCCGCCGAGCTTGCCCTCGGTGCCGACCTCGCGGGCGACGCGCGTCACTTCGGACGCGAAGCCGTTGAGCTGATCGACCATGACGTTGATCGTGTCTTTCAGCGCGAGGATCTCGCCCTTCACGTCCACGGTGATCTTCTTGGACAGATCGCCCCTCGCCACGGCCGTGGTCACGTCGGCGATGTTGCGCACCTGACCGGTCAGGTTCTCGGCCATCAGGTTGACGTTGTCGGTCAGGTCGGCCCAGGTGCCGGCGACGCCGCGCACCTGCGCCTGGCCGCCCAGCTTGCCCTCGGTCCCGACCTCGCGCGCCACGCGCGTCACCTCGGAGGCGAACGAGTTGAGCTGGTCGACCATCGTGTTGATGGTGTTCTTCAGCTCCAGGATTTCGCCCTTCACGTCGACCGTGATCTTCTTGGACAGATCGCCCAGCGCCACCGCGGTCGTCACCTCGGCGATGTTGCGGACCTGACCCGTAAGGTTCGCCGCCATCGCGTTCACGTTATCAGTCAGGTCCTTCCACGTGCCGCCCACGCCGGGCACCTGCGCCTGGCCACCCAGCTTGCCTTCCGAACCCACCTCGCGCGCCACGCGGGTCACCTCCGAGGCAAAGCCGTTCAGCTGATCGACCATCACGTTGATGGTATCCTTCAGCTCCAGGATCTCGCCCTTCACGTCCACGGTGATCTTCTTGGACAGGTCGCCGCGCGCCACGGCGGTGGTCACCTCGGCGATGTTGCGGACCTGACCCGTCAGGTTGCCCGCCATCAGGTTGACGTTGTCGGTCAGGTCCTTCCAGGTGCCGGCCACGCCCTCGACCTGCGCCTGCCCGCCCAGCTTTCCTTCCGAGCCGACCTCGCGCGCCACGCGAGTCACTTCGGACGCGAAGCCGTTCAGCTGGTCGACCATCGTGTTGATGGTGTCCTTCAGCTCCAGGATCTCGCCCTTCACCTCCACGGTGATCTTCTTGGACAGATCGCCCTTGGCGACCGCTGTCGTCACCTCAGCGATGTTGCGGACCTGGCCCGTCAGGTTCGCCGCCATCAGGTTCACGTTGTCGGTCAGATCGGCCCAGGTTCCCGCGACCCCCGGCACCTGGGCCTGCCCGCCCAGCTTGCCCTCGGTGCCGACCTCGCGCGCCACGCGGGTGACCTCCGACGCGAAACCGTTCAGCTGATCGACCATGACGTTGATCGTGTTCTTCAGCTCTAGGATCTCGCCCTTCACGTCGACGGTGATCTTCTTGGAGAGATCGCCCGACGCGACGGCGGTCGTCACCTCGGCGATGTTGCGGACCTGACCGGTCAGATTGTCGGCCATCAGGTTCACGTTGTCGGTCAGGTCCTTCCAGGTTCCCGCCACGCCCGGCACCTGTGCCTGGCCGCCCAGCTTGCCCTCCGTGCCGACCTCGCGCGCCACGCGCGTCACTTCGGACGCGAAGCCGTTCAGCTGATCGACCATGACGTTGATGGTGTTCTTGAGCTCGAGGATCTCACCCTTCACGTCGACGGTGATCTTCTTGGACAGATCGCCCGACGCCACCGCCGTCGTCACCTCGGCGATGTTGCGGACCTGGCCGGTCAGATTGTCGGCCATCAGGTTCACGTTGTCGGTCAGGTCCTTCCAGGTGCCGCCGACGCCCTCCACGCGCGCCTGGCCGCCGAGCTTGCCCTCGGTCCCGACCTCGCGCGCGACGCGCGTCACTTCGGAGGCGAACGAGTTGAGCTGGTCGACCATGACGTTGATCGTGTTCTTCAGCTCCAGGATTTCGCCCTTCACCTCCACCGTGATCTTCTTGGACAGATCGCCCGACGCGACGGCCGTGGTCACCTCGGCGATGTTGCGGACCTGGCCCGTCAGGTTGGTCGCCATCGCGTTCACGTTATCGGTCAGGTCCTTCCAGGTGCCGGCCACGCCGCTCACCTGCGCCTGGCCGCCCAGCTTGCCCTCGGTGCCCACCTCGCGCGCCACGCGCGTCACTTCGGAGGCGAAGGAGGCGAGCTGCTCCACCATGGTGTTCACGACCTTGCCGATGCGCAGGAACTCACCGCGCAAGGGGCGGCCATCGATCTCAACGGTCATGGATTGGCTCAAGTCGCCCTTGGCCACGGCGCCGATGACGCGCGCGACCTCGGCGGTCGGCTGGACCATGTCCTCGATCAGCTCGTTGACCGCGCGCAGGCCGGTCTCCCAGCTGCCGGTCGCATTCTTCACGGCGCCGCGCTGGGTGATCCGCCCCTCCTTGCCGACCACGGTGGACAGCCGCTCGAACTCGAGCGTCATGTCCTGGTTGAGCGAGACGACCTCGTTGAACAGGATCGCGATTTCGCCGTCCGCGCCTGGTGCGTCCTCCGACAGCCGAACGGAGAAGTCGCCGCGCCGCAGACTCCGGAGCGCCTGAACAAGCTGGCGACGGTCGAAATCGGCGCGAGGGGTATCGAGGCTCACGGAAAACTCCTGATCGACGGATCGATTGCGGCGGAATGAATCGCCGCACGGCTCTTAACAAAGCATTATTTACGATGCCTGTCCAAATCGCTCGGCCGGTTCCAGTAACCACTGATCGTTGCCGGTGGACTAGGGTTGGCATGGGCGCTTTTAGACCGAATGCATCAGCACCTGCCGTTCAGGCGACGAGAGCGCGCCGTGCGGCGGTTCAGGCAAATGAGCTCACTTCAGAAGTTCGCCTCCAGTCGTGCTGACCTCCGCAACCACTTCAATCTCGAACGCCACGTCGTCGACCGACGATCCTACAAAAAGCGACGCTCCGCCGCCCTGGCGATGTGGCAGCTCCTCGCGAGCTAGGTCGCGGCGCTCAAAGACGAACATGCATCCTGCAAAGACCGGTTCGCATTGGATTGACAGCACCATGCTGATGAGTTCGCCTGAATAAGCGTCCGAAGGTGGGTCGACATGACAGCAGGTAGTGTGTGCCCTCCAGCCAGGGCTATAGCGGGCGAATGGGGCTGTTCGGCAGACGGGGCACTATGTCGATCATTCGCGGAGCATGGTCTGCAAGCACGGCATGGCAGATCGCGGGTGCAGCATGGTTCCGGATAGCGGTACGCGCGTGGCGTAACGGCCGCGAGGAGAACCTGAATGTCCTTGCCGGCGGCATCGCCTTTTACGCCTTCTTGGCGTTGGTGCCGTTCGTAGCGGCGATCGCCACGATCTACGGCCTGTTTGCGGGCCAGGACCGCGTTGCGACCGACATCGGGGCGATATTATCGGTGCTGCCGAACGAGGCGGCCGCGCCACTGGGCCGGCGGGTCGCGCGTGCGCTCGCGAACAACAATATCGGCCTCATTGGCAGCACGATCGCTCTGGCGCTTGCCGCCTATAGCGCAACGCGTAGCGCGCGTTCGCTCGTCTCGGGGCTGAACGTCATGCGTGGGGTGCGGCCTCGACTACGCTTTCTCGAGCGATGGGGCATCGCTGTCCTGATAGCGCTAGCAGGCGCGGGACTGATGCTGGTGGCGCTAGTCGGGATCGCCTTGCAATCGCAACTGGGGCCGCTCCTGCCTTCCGGATTCAGAGTTATCTATGCCATGGTCCGCACGCTGTTCTGGTTCCTCCTGACCATCGGTGTGAGCGGAGCGCTCGCCGTCCTCTACCGGTACGGTCCGGCGGGAAAGCCGTTACCCTGGCATAAGCTAGTGCCAGGAGCGCTGGTGGCCACGGCCGCTTGGCTTGGCGCCTCGCTCGCGTTCGAGGCGTACGTATCCCGGTTCGATCGCTTCCAGGCGACCTATGGCCCGCTGGCCGCGGCGGTCGTTCTTCAAGTCTGGCTTTATCTGTCCGCCTTTGCGGTGTTGTACGGCGCCAAGCTGAACGCGGAGACCGAGCGCGAGGCGACGGTGGGCACTAGAAGGAAGCGCCGATGAGCGACGACGCAGCACAGGATCGAAGGTCGCAGGATCGGCGCGAACGTTGGGACGCACTCGACGCGCTCGACGAGTGGCTGCGCCTCCCGATGCTGGGCCTGAGCTTCCTGTGGCTCCTTCTCGTACTCTGGGAGCTGGCGAGGGGAAGCAGCGCGCTGCTTGAGACTTTCGGCACCGCGATCTGGGCGGCATTCACCGTGGAGTTCGTTCTCCGCTTCACGCTTGCGCCGGAAAAGGGTTCATTCCTGCGGCACAATTGGCTGACGATCATTGCGCTGGTCGTACCCGCATTCCGCCTCCTGCGCGGCTTCCGTCTGTTGCGGGCGGCGCGAGCACTTCGCGGTGTTCGGCTGGTGCGCATCGTCGGGACCGCGAACAGGTCGATGAACGCGCTGCGGGCGACGCTGGCCCGGCGCGGCTTCGTCTATGTGCTCGGGCTGACCGCGCTGGTGATCGCGTTGGGCGCGGCAGGAATGCTGAGCTTCGAACCTGCGCGGGAGGTCGAGGGCGGGTTCGCTTCCTATTGGGACGCGCTGTGGTGGACCGCCATGCTGGTGAGCACGATCGGATCCGCCTTCTGGCCAGCGACGCCCGAGGGACGCATCCTGTGTTTCCTGCTGTCGATCTACGGCTTGGCCGTGTTCGGCTACATAACCGCCAGCTTGGCCAGCTTCTTCATCGGTCGGGACAAGGAACCGGCCGAGGGCCGCACTGACCTGGTCGCGATCCGCGCCGACATCGCCGCCCTACGGGCTGAATTGGCGCGGTCGCGTTGATCGACCGGCTGCCACGTCGCATGTGTCAGTCTACCCTGGGCTGCATGTTACCACCAACTTGTCGTGAGTTCGACCGCTCGGGTTCTTCGGTGTCGCAATATCAAGTTACGTTAGTCAAATCCGGCCGGCGGGCCGCGCATCGCGAATGGCCGCTTATGGGTCTGCATCGTCCTGAGGCCTTCAACGGGTAGGGGCGCAGACAGCGCTTGAAAGCGTGTCAATCGGTCGGCTGTCCGCATTGCTCGCCGACGAGCGCCTGCTAACACCACCCCATGGCGATAAGAACGACACAGGCTGCGGTACTGAGGGGTGTTGGTCTCCCCGCTCCCTACGCCACATCGCGCCCGCTCGTGATCGAGGATCTCGAACTGGCGCCTCCTGGCCCAGCGGAGGTCTTGGTTCGGATCGTCGCAGCCGGGCTCTGCCATTCCGACTTGTCGGTCATCAACGGCGACCGTCCTCGGCCCGTACCGATCGCACTCGGTCACGAAGCGGCAGGTGTGGTGGAGAGCGTCGGTGACCGAGTGGGCGACCTCTTGCCCGGTGATCATGTAGTGATGGTCTTCATGCCGAGCTGCGGGCATTGCTTGCCTTGCTCGTCCGGCAGGCCGGCGCTCTGTGAACCCGGTGCGGCGGCGAACGGTCGCGGCGAGTTGCTGGACGGCGGCCGGCGGCTCTCCGGGGCCCGAGGGCCGGTGCATCATCACCTCGGTTGCTCCGCATTTGCTGGTTACGCGGTGGTTTCCCGACGTTCACTGGTGAAGATCGATCGGGAGCTGCCCCTTGTGGAGGCAGCGCTGTTCGGGTGCGCGGTGCTGACCGGCGTCGGAGCGGCGGTGAACACGGCGGCCATCCGGCCGGGGCAGACGGCAGCGGTGATCGGGCTGGGCGGCGTGGGACTGGCGGCGCTGCTGGGCGCCCGTGCCGCCGGGGCTGCTCACCTTGTGGCTGTCGACCTCTCGCCCGAGAAGCTCGCGCTCGCTGCCGAATTGGGAGCCGACTTGTGTGTGGACGCTAGAAATCCGGACGCGGTCGAGCAGGTGCGGCGCAGTACCGGCGGCGGCGTGGATGTCGCCCTCGAAATGGCGGGTTCCGCGCCGGCGCTCGCCAGCGCGTTGGCCATGACGGCGCGGGGCGGCACTACGGTCACGGCAGGCCTACCAGCACCATCGGCCACACTTCCGGTCAACCTCGTCCAACTGGTGGCGGAGGAGCGCACGCTGAAGGGCAGCTATATCGGGAGCTGCGTACCGACTCGCGACATTCCCCGTTATATCAGCCTTTACCGCGCCGGCCGTCTGCCCGTGAACCGGTTGCTGAGCGGCACCCTCACCCTCGCCGACATCAACAAAGGGTTCGACCGGCTCGCCGCGGGCAGCGTCGTTCGGCAGGTGATCACGATGGAGTAAAGCGACGCCGATCTCGGCTGCTTTGGCGAACGCGACCAGCTAGACGCTTTGGAATGGGCATCGCCCCCCTTTTTTGGTGCTGGATGAACGGCGGAGCGTGATAGCGGCAGAGCGACCATGTTTGTACCCATCCGGGTCGTTTCGGCTCGATCGAGATGCGGAACGTCAAGCTGCTGTTCAGCCGCTCTGGGCTTGAGCCGTTGAAGCCGCATCCGCGGCAGCGGGCTGCAGCTGTTGCCGGTAGCCTCAGCAAAGGAGAAGCCAAGATGAAGGCGTTCGTGTTCATGACCGCTGCCGGGCTCGCGGCCGCGGCCCCAGCTCAGACCATCTCTGGCAATGGCGGACTAGCTGGCGTGCTCGGGGGCGTGCTGCCCCAGGTTGGCGCGGTCGGCGCGGGCAATGCCGCTGGTTTGCTCGGTTACTGCCTCAAGAACAACCTGCTCGGTGCGAATCGTGCGGCCAGCGCAGCTGGCGGTGCGGGCGGAGTGCTCGGTGGGTTGCTGCGCGGCTCGGCAGCTGTGCCGGACGTCAATCCATCTCCGATCCCGGTGCCAGACTCGTCAGTGGGTGGGGCGCGTGCTGTACTCGAGCGACTGCTAAACCGACCAGGCGTGCAGCGCTCGCCAGGCTACAAGGCTGGCGAAGCGGGGCAGGTGCAAACGGGAAACGGCCGTACGCTTGGGCTGAACGGCGTGCAGGGGCAACTCAGGACCCAAATGTGCAAGCTGGTGCTCAACCGGGCGAAGTCGTTCCTCTAAAGCCGTTGTCAGCTACCCAGCCTGTATTCGCGACGCGACTTCCTCGATGCTGCCAACCACGAGCAGCGAGTCACCCCCGACTAGCCCGACCTTGGTCTGGCCATTCTCGTCGGTTCGCAGGTAGGCGACATTCGCGGCCACGACACGATAGTCGCCTCCGCGCGATTTCAGCTCGACGAACTTCATTGGGAATTTCCTTTTCCCATCGGAGCTAGCACTGGGGAGCCTCGATAAGGTTAACGGCCCGGTCTAATACGATGCTTTCTAGAATTCCTGAATGAGGGCAGACGCTGGCACGATCCTGAATGCGCGACCGTCGGCTACGGCCTTGAGCGCTCGGCGGTAGGCGGTGCTCGCGAGCACCGATCGTCCGAACGGCTCGCTCGTCGCAACGACCAGCATGGTCGTCGTCAGCCCGACCGAGGAGTGGATCGTGCCGCCCTTGGCTGCGATCGCGTGCGCGAGTGTGCCGTCGCGTGGCTCGCCGAGGATCGCGATCCGCTCGCCTGCAAGTGGTCCGTCCGCTGCCGGCTTCGGCGGAGGACCGGGCTGGCGCGGCGGCGCCAGCCAGTCGGCAAGCGACAGGCCGGTGTGCTCCATCGCGCGGACGATTACCCAACCGGCTGCCCGCGCGTCGCTCAATGCGTCGTGATGACGGTGGGATACGCCCAAGAAGCGGGCAAGGCCGCCCAGGCGATGGTTGTCGAGGTCGGGCCAGGTGCGTCTGGCGACCTGCACGCTGTCGAGCCAGCGCGTCTCGATCGCCGGTCGAGCATGGACTCGGCACGCCGAGGCGAGCGCGCCCTTGTCGAAGAGCGAGTGCGCCACGGTGATCCGGCCGGCGAGGTATCGATCAACCGTCGTGTGGGCATGGGCAAAGGTCGGCTGCCCGGCGACGTGATGGGCGGCGATGCCGTGAATGCGGGTGTTGCCGGCGTGGAACTCGTCGCAAGGGTCGAGCAGCGTCTCCCAGGCGAAGGCCTCGCGACCGTCGCGGAAACCGACGATGCCGACCTGGCAAATGCTGCTGACCCGAGCGCACGCCGTCTCGACGTCGATCACGACGAAGTCGGGTGCGAGATCGTCAGGCATCGAGCCGATCACCATAGCTGAATGTCCTCGCTCCCACGCCGGTTGGGCGTCGCAGCAAGCGGCCGGTCGCGCCCGCCTTGGCATTCAACGCAGGTGCGCGCACCGGGGAGGGCCCGCCGACGGCCTGCGGCGATGTCGCCGCCACAGATCGTGCAGAACGGCTCGCTCTTGCCGATCAGCATGCTGGCCCCGGCGGCGAGCACCGCATCCGCCACCGTGTCGTTAATCGGATCCTGCACCGTGCCGTCGCACGTCCAGCCGCTGGCCATTCGCTTCTCCTTGTCACCTCCGATGTGGGAAGTCGCGCGCACTGGTGCCACGGAGCAGGCCTGTCCCGTGAAACACGATGGCCGCTCGTGTAGCTAATGGCGGCCAATGTATCGTTGGGGAACGCGTCGGCACTCAGTTCGTGCGTTTGGCCGCTTAGTGAGAGATAAGGGCACCGAGGTCGAGCGATCTGCTCAGGCCATCATCCCGAGTTCCGGAGCGACCGACATACCACGCAAACCGAATTACGATTTCGAGCGCCGCGAGCGCGAAAGGACCAAGGCGGTCGAGTCCGCGAAGAAGGCCCAAGCCAAGACGGATAAGCGGACGGCTGGACAGGGTACGCCGGATCCGGACCCATCAGGCGCGTCCTAAGTCTGCCTGCATGATGACAGAGGACCTCAGCCTCAACCTCGCTCAGCTCGGTTGGAAGCCCTTCTTCAGCGGGCAGCTCACCGCCGAGGAGAGCCACACCTGCCAGCCTGTCCGCGTGCTATCGGTTCACCGCGGAAGGGTGACCGTCTCAGGCGACGGATTTGACGACTCGATCTCGTCCAATGCCCCCGCTCAGGGCGGAGCGGAGGATCGGCCCACCGTCGGCGACTGGTTGCTGATCGACCGCGATACACGAACTCTGGTACGTATTCTCGATCGGACGAGCCTGTTCAAGCGGCCGGCCCCGAGCGACGAGCGCCGCGTCCAGCTCATCGCTGCGAACGTCGACACGCTCTTCGTCGTCACGTCCTGCAACCAGGACTTCAACGTCGCGCGTCTCGAACGTTATCTAGTGCTCGCGCGTGAGACGGGCGTCCGCCCGGTGGTCGTGCTGACGAAAGCCGACCTGTCGCCGACGCCTGAGCGCTTCGTCGACGCGGCGCGCTCGCTCCAGTCGGGACTGCAGGTCGAACTGATCGACGGGCGCGATCGGCGGAGTGCCGCTCGCCTCACAAGCTACTGCGGCGCAGAGGAGACGGTCGCGCTGGTTGGGTCGTCAGGCGTTGGTAAGTCGACATTGATCAACACGCTGACGGGGTCGGACGGCATCGCGACGCAGGCCGTCCGCGAGGACGACGGCAAAGGCCGGCACACGACGACCGTGCGCGAGATGCACCGCCTTGTCGGCACCGCCGGCGCGGATGAGGGTGTGGGCGGCTGGCTCGTGGACACGCCGGGCATGCGCGAGCTCGGAATGTCCGAGGTGGCCTCCGGTGTCACGGAGGTGTTCGACGACGTCATGGCCGTGACGGTCGAGTGCCGTTTCGCGAACTGTACCCATGCGGACGAGCCCGGATGCGCCATCCAAGCGGCGATGGTGGAAGGATCGCTCGATCCCGCTCGCTTCGAACGGTGGCGCAAGCTCGCCCATGAGAATGCGATCCACAGCGGCGCCGCGGCGGCTCGCCGCGCCCGCTCGGGAAGGAGCAGCAGGAGGAGATGACGGACGGATGATACCTATCTTCGTGCACTAGAGTCCGAGGGCAGGAAGCTCTGGGCCGAATGCTGCCTGAAGGGGCTCGCCAGAGGCACATCGGAGCGGCTCCGAATCGACGAACTCGACCGGGCGTTGGCGGAGCGCCGGGCGAAACAGGCGGATAAACAGCCTGGATGATGATCGGACATCCATCGTTCCGGGCACCCGCCGGTGCGACGCGACCCTCCCGATCGCTCCGAGCCGACGCAGCCTGATCAGCGCTGCTTCTTGGCCGTGGTCGCGGTGAAGTCCGGATCCTTTTTCGCCACCCAGTCGACGAACTTGCGCACGTTCGGGTTCGCCAGCAGGGCATCGACGTCAGTCCCATGACGTTGCAGCTCGGAATTGGTGAAGTTGGCCATCAGCGTCTGCTGACAGATCGGGTGCATGGGGACGACGTCACGCCCGCCCCGACTTTTGGGCACGGGATGATGCCATACGACGATCTTGCCGGTAGGCCTGCCGCAGAGCCAGCAAACCACCACGGGTGGGAGAGCGGCATCCTCGTCCGGCTGGTTCGCGTCAGGCTCGTACCGTGAGTGTTTGCGGCCCATGCCTAGCTAACTTCCTGTGTTCGTGCGCTGCCCACGTACCGGCGCCTCAGCCCTGATAGCGCAAGGTGTTCGCGAACCCGTCATTCGCCTTGGTCATCTTGGCGAGCTTGCGAAGATTGGCGCGGACGTACCGATCGAAGCGTCGGTCGTCATGAATGCCCGTGATGGGATAGTCGTCTTGCCCGAGCAGCTCCTTAAGGTGAGTGGCGAACCCGGTCTGATCATTAGTGCGTCCAGCGTTCTTCAGGACCCGGCAGACCCATTCCTCGGCGGCCGCCTTGTCGTAATCGTCGTGAGCCTCGTAGCCCCGCTTGTCTGCCGCCGCCTGGTCGAGCTTTGCGGCGGCGAACCGGCTTTCCAGCCATTTGCGAACGAGGTCACCATCCCACGCTTTCAGCGAACCACTCATACTACCTTCCGACCCCAATCCCGAGCCCCCGAACTGAACCTAACCGGTTTGAACCCGGCCGGGGAGGCTGCATTTCGAAGCCGGATGAGCGCCGGGCACTACGCGAGCAACATGGGGGCGAACACGTCTGACCGCGGGCTAGTCCGGTGTTCAGCTCATCCTCGTTCTACGCCGATACAGCAGCGGTGGCGGCAGCCCGTTCAACTCGTCCAAGCTCGGCCAGCAGCAAGGTCGAGCTCGCCTTCGCGAGTACCCGTCCGTCCACTGTGGACAGCTGGCCTTCCGCGAAGCAGGTTGTACGGCCACGGCGCTCGATCCAGCCCTCCGCGACGACAAGGCCCGGCCGAGCCGAAGCAAAAAAGCTTACCTTCAGCTCAAGCGACATCGGCACAATGTCGGCTCCAACTGCCGCGATTATCGCGTGCGCCATGGCAGCGTCGATCCAGCCAGTAACGAACCCGCCCTGCACGACGCCTCCCGAGTGGCACATGTGCGGTTCCGCCCGGTACTCGAGCGTCGCTCGGCCTGCTGGATCGGTGGACACTAGGCGCACCAGGCCGAGCGCTTCGCTCAAGCCGGAACTCTGGGGTACGGCGACAGCGGGCATGAGACCTCAAACGAGATGGATGATCTACGACATAGTATGGGCCAAAGCTGGGAGCGCCGATAGCCCTCGCGCTCCGCTCGACTTGACCTGCGATACCGAGCGGCCGATGCCGCTCCGGAGACGAAGATGGGGGCGACAAGATGACGGTCACAGGACGCGAGCTCAGGTCCACGGTCGCAGCCGATGGTACGCTTAAACTCACCATCGAACACGTCACGCTGAACCCGCCCGTCGGCGACGAGGTAATCGTGCGTGTCGAGGCCGCGCCGATCAACCCGAGCGACCTGGGCCTGCTGCTCGGGCCGGCCGATGTGGCGACGATGCGGGCCGGCGGCACTGCTGAAAAGCCGGAGCTCAGCTTCGAAGTGCCGCAGGCGCGCTTTTCATCGGTCGCAGCACGGCTCGGGCAGTCGCTGGCCGTCGGCAACGAGGGTGCGGGCGTTGTGGTAGCCGCTGGCGAGCAGGCCAAGGCTCTGGAAGGCAGGCGCGTCGGCATGCTCGGCGGAGCCATGTACGCCGATTATCGCAAGCTGCGGATGCGCGACGTCGTGCCGCTTCCGGATGGCGCGAGCGCGGCCGACGGTGCGTCCATGTTCGTGAACCCGCTCACCGCGTTGGGCTTCGTCGAGACCGCCCGAAACGAGGGACACTCCGCGATCATCCATACGGCCGCGGCCTCCAATCTGGGCCAGATGCTGCAGAAGATCTGTCTGGCGGACGGCATGCCGCTGGTGAACGTCGTCCGCTCGGCCGAACAGGAAACACTGCTTCGCGGCATCGGCGCAACGCACGTCCTGAACAGCTGCGATGAGGACTTCCGCGCCAAGCTGGTCGACGCGATCGCGGAGACGGGCGCGACGATCGCCTTTGACGCCGTAGGCGGGGGCACGCTGGGGAGTGACATCGTCCAGGCAATGGAGCGCGCCGCGAGCCGCAGCATGGCCGAGTATAGCCGCTACGGCTCGAACAGCTTCAAGCAGCTCTACATCTACGGCGCGTTGGATCTGTCGCCCACGATGCTCAACCGCCTGACCTTCGGCTTTCAGTGGAGCGTGGGCGGCTGGCTGCTGACGCCATTTCTTCAGAAAGCGGGAGCTGAGACCGCCGCGCGCCTGCGCCGACGTGTCGTGGACGAACTGACCACCACCTTCGCCAGCCGCTACACGCGCACGATCGGGCTGGTGGAGGCGCTTAATCCCGATGTGCTCCGCGCCTATGAGCGCAAGGCGACGGGCGAGAAATACCTTATCGATCCGACGCAAGGATAAGGATTTGCCGGCACCGGCGTGGGACGTCTGCCGGCACCTGCTCGGCCTGACGATCTTTGCCGGAGAAATCAGGGTGATGATCGGCGCATCCATCGCGGCTCCGGACCGTTGAGCGGTCACACGGATTTCAGGAGTACGTCATGGCGCATATCAGCGGCATCAAAGAGCATATGGACATCATCGGTGCGGACGGGGTTCATGTCGGGACCGTCGACAAGGTCGAGGACGATCGCATCAAGCTGACCAAGCGCGACGGCGGCGAAGGCGGGCACAAAGGCCATCATCACTACCTCTCGACGGGGCTGGTCGCCGAGGTCGAGGGCAAGACCGTGCGGTTGTCCGCCAACGCGGCGAACGCCTTCATGTTCGAGGAGGAGAAGGACGGATCGGCTCGTTCGACGACGGCCGGCTCCGGCGGCACGGCATCGCCGGACGGAAAAGGGCGTGGCCCGAGTGTTGACTGGACCACCATCGGGCTCGGCGCGGCCGCGGTCGGCGCAGTAACCGGGGTCGCCCTGCTGACCCGGAAGCACGCTCAATCGCACGACGAGTTCGAATTGCGGCTACAAACGGATGAGACCGTCCGGCTAATCTCCTCGTCCAAGGTCGAAGGCACGCCCGTCGTCGGACGAAGCGGCGAACGTCTCGGTAAGATCGAGAGCTTCATGGTCGACAAATATTCGGGGCGGGTCGCGTATGCGGTGATGTCGTTCGGAGGCAGCCTGGGCTTCGGTGACTCGCTGTTCCCGCTACCCTGGTCATACCTGGACTATGATGTCGCCAAGGACGGGTACGTGCTGGACATCACCAAGGAACAGCTGGCGAGCGCGCCCAAGTTCAAGGCCAGTGACACGCCTGCGTTCGACACCGGCTATCGTCGGGATGTCGCTCGGTTCTACTCCAAGTCCGCAATGTGATCCGTGGAGGCACGAAGCGTGGCCGATCTGCCGCTTCGTGCCTCGACTGATAGAGGCGAGTTTGAGTCGGTGTCTAGTCATTTAGTCGCGAGCGCGGCTTGGTTGACTAGTGCCGGCCGATCATTGGCGCGACCATCTTCCTCCTAATCGCCGGACCGGACAACGACGGTGCACCGGGGAGCTGTTTAAGCCTAGAAGCGACGATAGTTTTGCAGCCCAGGCCGGGTAGAGCTTCTCGAACCATCTGTTGCGCGCGTGTTCGCCGGTGAAGAGCTTGACGCTCAGCGAGTTGGTCATGTGCCCGGTCCTAGAAAAACAGAGGCGGACCAATCAACTGGTGATCGGGAAGCAGCAAAGGTATCGGGCAACTATGGACCTTCCCACGCTTACAATCCCGACGGTCGCGATCGAGGGTCGGACCGATCGCTTTCCCGTGCGGCGGATATACTGCGTCGGCCAGAACTACGCCGCGCATGCTCGCGAAATGGGAGCGGATCCCGAGCGCCAAGAGCCCTTTTTCTTCTCGAAGCCGGCCGATGCCGTCCAGCCCAGCGGGTCCAACATTCCCTTTCCTACGCGCACCGATGACCTCCATCATGAGGTCGAGCTGGTGTTGGCGCTCGGTGCGGGCGGGACCGATCTTGAGCCGGCCGACACAATGAAGCTGGTGTTCGGCTGCGCGGTCGGGGTGGATCTTACCCGCCGCGATCTTCAGGCCACGGCCAAGCGGGACAGACGGCCCTGGGATATAGCCAAGGGCTTTGATCGGTCGGCGCCGATCGGTTCGATCACACCCGGTCGGACGCCGACAACCGGATCGATCAGGCTGGCGGTGAACGGAGTGGAACGCCAAGCCGCCGACCTGACCAACATGATCTGGTCGCCCGCAGAAGTGATCGCTGCCCTGTCGACTTACGTGACCCTCGCGCCTGGAGACCTCGTCTTCACGGGAACACCCGCAGGTGTAGGCCGGCTGCTGCCCGGAGACCTCGTCGAAGCGAACATTGACGGACTGTCGCCGCTCTCGTTCCAACTGACCTAAAGAGACCGCGACGGTGTTGTCCAGGCTCTAGACTCGTTCACATCCAGAACGCGAGGACAGTGGTGAGCGCAAGGCATAGCAGGTGGTTGCGCGCTACGGGCACTGTCAAACCAAGTGCACCAGCAGGGTGCTGTCAACCGTAACGCACCTATGCTGTTGAAGCCGTCGTCAACGAATCCTGAAAGGACGTTCGAGCACGCCGGTCGGGCTGTCGGCGCTGCGAACTCGTTCGAGACTTCTTCGGGATCCATGCCGCCTGCCTGCTGACGAGCAGGCAAGCGGGGCAGGAACTCGCTTCCAGCTCATCTCCTGTGCTTGCTTTGACAGCACCTCCACAACCACTTCAGCCTAAAGCGCCACCTTGTCGATCGACAGGCAAATCTTCGAAGAGCGACGCGCGGACGGAGTGGCAGGTGCTCGCGAGCTAAACGCGCATTCTCAAAAACCGACATGCATCTTGCAGAGAGCGGTTGGCATTGGACTGGCCGCACCCTCTCAAGGAAGCCCACGGCGCAAGCCCTCTAACGCCACTCTGGCCTGATCACCATTGCGTCGCTAGTCGTGGCGCATGGCGCGGCCGACGATCAGCGATGTTTCGCGCGCGGCCGGTGTTTCGATCAAGACGGTCAGCCGCGTGCTCAACAACGAGCGTTATGTCGGGGCCGCGACGCGCGCGCGGGTCGAGGCGGCAGTTGCCGCGCTACGCTTTCGCCCGAGCACCGCCGCGCGCGCGCTGGCGGGCGGGCGGTCGCACCAGATCGGGCTGTTGTGCGACAATCCGTCGCCTTTCTACATCCACCAGATGCAGCTCGGCGTGCGCGACCGCTGCGTGAAGGCGGGCGTGCGCATGATCGCGCAGCCCTATGACCGGCATGGCGGCGACGTGCTGGACGAGGTCGAGGCGCTGATCGACACGACGGGGATCGACGGGCTGATCCTGACGCCGCCGGTATCGGACCACGACGCCGTGCTCGACCGCCTGCGCGAGCGCGATATCGCGTTCGTGCGCGTGTCGCCGAGGGATCGTCCAACCCTGTCACCCTCCGTGCGGATCGACAACGCGGCGGCAGCGACGGCGATGGCGCGCCACCTGCACGATCTGGGTCATCGCCGGATCGGCTATGTCGGCGGCGATCCCAGCTTCGCGGCGAGCGCGCAACGGCTGGCCGGCTTCCTGGCGGTCGCGGGCGACGACCGCTGGGTGAGGGAGGGCGACTACTCGTTCGGCGCGGGCGCGCGCGCGGCGGCCGAGCTGCTCGCGCTGGCCGATCCGCCGACCGCGATCTTCGCCGCCAATGACGAGATGGCGGCGGGTGTCCTGGCGACGGCGCACCGGCTGGATCTGGCCGTGCCCGGGCGTCTGTCGGTGGCGGGTTTCGGCGACGATGTGATCGCGAGCCTGGTCTGGCCGCCGCTGACCACCGTGCGCCAGCCGACGCGCGACCTGGGCTATCAGGCCGCCGACCTGCTGCTGGGTGACGGGGCGGAGCAGCACCGCGAGCTGCCCTTCGCGCTGGTCGCGCGCGCGTCGACCGGACCGGCCTTCTAGAGCAGCAACCCCGCCGCGATCGCCGACAGAACCAGAGCGGCCGCCGTTGCCGCCGCGATCGTCACCATCGGCCGCGTACCGGTCTCGAGCAACTGCGCGAGCGGCGAGCGGATCGCGGTCGCGGCCACCGCCGCGGCCAACAGCGCCGCTGCGCCCTGCTCGGCGGCCGAGGCCGCGACGG
>VYKR01000034.1_pt1 | contig 32307 bp, 26 predicted proteins | sample 5109561 | NCBI WGS metagenome assembly VYKR01 (sample SAMN12291799, study PRJNA351875) | freshwater metagenome | isolation source: freshwater lake | place: USA: Michigan, Ford Lake | collected 2015-08-15
CGGTCCGCGCTGGCGATCGCGCGCGCGAGCTCCGCGTCGCCGCGATAGGGGGTTCCGAAACGGCCGTTGATCACGAATTGCGGCGTTGCCGCCTCACGCCTGCCAACCCTGGCATAGGCGTGCTGGCGTTCGGTGAATTCCGCCCGCGCCAGCGAGTCGCGCCAGCCGAACCGGTCCCAATAGGTAACCGAAAAACTGAGTAGCAGCAGGTCGGCGCGCCCGATCAGCCGGGCGAGCGCCGCGTCAGCGGCCGGGCAGGCGGCGCATCCTTGCGCGGTGAACAGCTCGACGACCGTCGGATGCCCGGGATCGGCGGCGACCGCCGACCCGACCGGGCCGAGCAGCGACGAGCCGGCGATCAGAGCGAGGACGCGTATGCGCATCAGCGTTCGGTTAGCAGCCGGTAGGCGCGGCGCATCAGGACTTAGGACCAATCCCGGCGGTGGACGCGATGCGCACCAGGTCGGCGGTGCGTCGGACGCCGTATTGCGCGCGCAACCCGACGAGCAGGTTCGCGGTCGTTTTCCGGCTCACGCCCAGTTCCGCAGCAATAGCCTGGAGATCGGTTGTGTGGCTCAGCAGCCGCATCATCTCGCGCTCGCGCGGGCTCAGCACGCGGGTGTCGGCGTAGCTTGCGGACATGGCGCGCGCGGTGTCGCGCGAGATCCAGGCGCGCCCCTCGATTGCCGCGTCAACTGCCAGCGCGAGGTCGCCCGGGTCGTCGGCCTTGCTCAGGTATCCCGCCGCCCCCGCGGCCATGCACCGCGCGGCGACCTCCGGCGCTTCGTGCATGGACAGAACCAGCAGCGATGGCCCGATGGCCGCCAACCGCTCCACCAGATCGATTCCCGTGGGGGTACCCGGCATGTTCAGGTCGGTGACGACGACCGCCACGTTCCCATGTTCGGCAAGTGCCGCCAGCGCCGCCGAGCCGCTCGCCGCCTCGACCACCCGGAAGCGGCCGAGGGGGGGTTCGAGCAGCCGGCGGCACCCGCTCCGCACCACCGAATGATCGTCCACGACAAGCACGAGAGGGGCGGTCACGCTGCTTCGGTCAGGGGTACCACTGTCCTCGGCAAGACCGCCTCGACGCTCGCGCCCCCCAGTTCACTCGTTCCGATCCGAACCGTGCCGCCGAGCGCCGCCACGCGCTCGCGCATGCCGAGCAGGCCGTGGCCGGCGGGCGCAGCTTCGCCGACCCCCGGACCATCATCCGCCACCACCACCCGGATTTCGCGCGCGGAGGCGGAGATGTCCACCAAGACGCGCGACGGCCGCCCGTGCCGCAACGCGTTGAGCACCGCCTCCTGCACCACTCGGTAGAGCGTCGGCGTGAGCGAGGGACCGAGCGCGTCCAGATCGCCGGTCGTCGTCGCCTCCAGCGTGACTTCGGAATGGCGCGTTCGCACCTCGCCGAACAGGTCTTCGAGCACTGCCGATAGCGGCAGATGATCGAGCGCCATCGGGCGCAGCCTGCCCAGGATGCGACGCGACAGTGCGCGAATTTCGCCGACCAGTTCGCCGATCGATCGCGCGCGCGCGCGCACGTCCGCGCGGTCGAGCCGGGTCGACTCGGCGGCGCGGAGCAGCGCGTGCGCGTCGACTCCGACCGCGAACAACAGCGGACCCAGTTCGTCGTGAACCTCGCGCGCGATCCCGGCGCGCTCGGCATCCTGCAGCTCGACAAGCGCGCGCGACAGCTCCGAGTTGCGGCGGCGTTCGGCAATCAGTCCCGCGTCGAGCGCCGCGATGCGCACGCTTACCGCCTCCAGCTCGGGCGTGCCCGCCGCAGGTACCGCGCCGCCCGGCTCCTCGCGCGCCATCGCGTCCAGTGCGCGGCCGAACCCGCTGAGCGGCGCCAGCGCGCGCGTCACGGCAACCGAAACGGCCAACGCGGTCAGTGGCAAGGCCGCAGTCGCCACCATCAGCCAGCCGGTCAGCTCGCCCCAGGCCTCGGCGACCTCGTCGCCCGCATGCGCGGCGATCGTCACAACGCGCCCATCGACCCGGACCAGGCGGGTGACGTCCTCCATGCCGACCAGCGCCTCGAACCAACCGGGTGCGGCCTTGGGGCGAGCCCGCACGGGTGCCGCCTCACCTGCTACGCTCACCCGGACATGGCGTATATCGAGCGCGGTGAGCCTTGAGGCGGGGCCACCGCGCAGCACCAGCTCCGCCGCGTCGAGCGCCGACGCCGTCTCCGCCCGCACCGCTTGCCGCGCGCGGCCGATGCCCAATGCAAGACTGCCCGCCACCGCCAGGCAGTTCAGGAGCATCACGATCAGGACTACGCGCCCAGGCAACGACATGCCGCTCGAACCTCCCCGCCCGCCAGCTTAGTCGCGCGACGACGGACCGCCAACCCCGAGGCCGGTCGCGGGACGAACGTCCCGACCACGCGGGACGTTCGCCTTGTCCGTCGGTCGCATTGTCGTCGTCCGGTTCTTTGAGGAACATCCTGTAGGATGAGTCGGCAAGAGATGGACGTAATGGCAACAAGATCGCGACGTCGGCGGGCGTGGGCGATACCGGCCATGGCGCTGGCGAGCGCCACGCCCGTGCTCGCGGCCCAGACCCCGACCGACAGGGACCCGCCGCGACCGAGCGAGGAGATCGTCGTGATCGCCGGCAGCGCCGCAGGCGGTCTCCCGGCCAACCGCCTCCCCGCGAGCATCGTCACACTGAGCGCGGACGAGATCGATCGGCCGGGTACGTCGACCTTGGCCGACGCGCTGTCGCGTCGGCTGGGCGGGGTGTCGGCAATCGACTCGCTGGGCAACCCGCTCCAGCAGGGGTTGAGCTTGCGCGGTTTCACCGCCGCGCCCGCGCTCGGCGAGCCGCAGGGCGTGGCCGTGTTCCAGGGAACGATGCGCGTCAACGAGGCATTCGGCGACGTGGTGCAATGGGACCTGCTGCCCGCCTTCGCGATCGGGCGAACTCAGGTGATTGCGGGTTCGAATCCGGTATCCGGCTTGAACGGCATCGGCGGTGCGGTCACGCTCGAGATGAAGAACGGGTTCGACGATCCGGGGACCCGTCTCGAGGCGCTCGCCGGGTCATATGGTCGTTTGTCCGGCACGGCCGAACATGGCGGCCGCACAGGCGATTTCGGCTATTATGCCGGAGTAAACGGCGTCGAAGACGAGGGCTGGCGCGACTCCAGCCCCAGCCGCATCCTGCGCGGCTACGCCGATCTGGCGTGGCAACGCGGTTCGAGCGAGATCGGCTTGGGACTGACGGTCGCGGACTCCGTGCTGACGGGGAACGGTCCCGCTCCCGCCGACCTGTTGGCCGAGCGTCGGCGGGCGGTGTTCACCTTTCCCGATCGGACGGACTCCAGGCTTTATGCCGCGACCCTGCGCGCATCGACCAAGCCGGCGGACGCGATCAGCCTGAGTGGGGGCGCCTATTACCGCCGTCTCGAACGGTCGACCGTCAACGGCGATCAGGCCGAGTTCGAGGAATGCGACGAGTTCGCCGGCCTGATCCCCGGTTTCGCACCCCCGCCCGGCGCCTTCTGCTTCGGCGCGGAAGTCAAAGAGAAAGATGGCGAGATCGAGGTGGAGGGCGACCCGACCGTGCTGATCGGACCGGACGGACGTCCGATCACCGGGTTGAACGAAGAACCCGGCGCAGTGTTCAATCGCACCCGGACCGCCACAAACGGCTGGGGGCTGAGCGGCCAGGCGTCCTGGACAGCGCTCGTCGGATCGATGGAGAATATCCTTATTGCCGGCGGCACCGCCGACCTGGCGCGCACCCGCTACCGCAGCCGAACCGAGCTCGGCGTGTTGCGCGACGACCGCGGCGTCAACCCGCTCGGCTCTCCGATCGGAAACGACGAGTTCAATGTGGGCCTGCGCACGCGCAGCAAGCTCTACAGCATCTACGCCAGCAATACCTTGTCGCTGACGCCCAAGCTCCACCTGTCGGCGTCCGTGCGCTGGAACCGCGCGGAGCTTCGGCTGCGCGACCAGATCGGCACTGCGCTCGACGGCGATCACAGCTTTGCTCGCGTAAACCCCGGCGCGGGGCTGACCTGGAACGCAACTACGGCGCTGACCGCCTATGTCTCCTATGCGGAGAACAACCGCGTTCCCACGCCCGCCGAGCTGTCGTGCGCCGATCCCGAGCGCCCGTGCCGCTTCCCCAACGCGTTCCTGGCCGACCCGCCGCTGGACGACGTGCGCGCGCGGACTTTCGAGGCGGGCCTGCGCGGCCGGATGCGTCCGGCTGGCGGAACGATCGACTATTCGCTGGCGGCTTTCACGACGCGGAGCCGCGACGACATCATCTTCATCTCCGCGGGACCGATCGTCGGCACCGGCTATTTCGACAATATCGGCTCGACGCGCCGCCGGGGCTTAGAGGCGAACCTGAGCGGACGCGCGGGACAGGTGTCCTGGTATGCTTCCTACGCGCTGGTGGATGCGACCTTCCAGACGCCGCTCGCGATCCAGGCGCCCGACAACCCGGCCTCGGACCAGGACGGCGAGATCGCGGTGGAACCCGGCGACCGCATTCCGAGCATCCCGCGGCACGGCTTCAAGCTGGGATCGGACGCCGCCGTCACCGACCGACTCTCGCTGGGCGCGGAGCTGGTCGCCACGTCCAGCCGCCGCCTGCGAGGCGACGAAGCCAACCTGCAGCCGCCAATCCATGGCTTCGCCGTGCTCAACGCGCGCGCCAGCTATCGCGTCGGCCCGCTCGAATTATTCGGCCGCGTCGAGAACGTGCTCGGAACGAGATACGAGACGTTCGGCATCTTTGGCGAGGCGGACGAGCTTGGCTTCGAGAACCCACGTTTCCTGTCACCCGGTGCGCCGCGGACGGTGCTCATCGGGATACGCGGCCGCTTCTAAATGCCGGCTCAATCGGCCCATCTAGCCGGCGGATGAAGCTTACAATCTGGATTTAACCGCTCACAAAGAAATTTTCACGCTACTCACATCCTTGATGCCGCTTAATGGTGCGCCCCAGCAAGCTGGATGATCGCAAGATGCGTCGATATCTTAACGATTGCAGTGGCCTGCCAGCGGGCTAGGACCCACTTCCGGCCATTCGCCGAACTGTCGACGCTTCCGAAAACCGGCCGCTCGTTCATGCTACGGTTTGGCTCGTTATGGGGCAGTAGCTTCCCGGCGGTTTTCCGCGACGTGTGGCCGGACTGACCTTGTACGCGTTCGATGATCGGGCCTAACGGACCTGAGTTTCGAGGTCACGATGTCAGAGCGCCTGCAAGTCCTGCTCCAACACCTGCTGCCCAAGCGCGGCCTGACGATCTTGGCCGGACACGTCGCGAGCGCGCAGGCTGGATCGATGACCACTCGGCTGATCCGCTGGTTCGTGGGTCGCTACGGCGTCGACATGGCGGAGGCGCTCGATGCTGACATCGCCGGCTACAAAAGCTTCAACGAGTTCTTCGCGCGTCCGCTGAAGGCCGGTGCGCGCCCTCTAGCCGACGCCGCGTTCGTGTGCCCGGTTGACGGCGCGATCAGCCAGTTCGGCGCGATCGACGACGAACACATGCTTCAGGCCAAGGGCCATCGCTTCACCACGGCCGAGCTGATCGGCGGCGACGCAGCGCTGGCGGCCGAGTTCCGCCATGGGAGCTTCGCCAACCTTTACCTGTCTCCGAAGGACTACCACCGGCTGCACATGCCCTGCGACGGCGTGCTCACCCGCATGATCCACGTGCCCGGTGCCTTGTTCTCGGTGAACCCGGTCACCGCGCGCGGCGTGCCTAACCTGTTCGCGCGCAACGAGCGCGTGGTGTGCGTGTTCGCTTCGCCGGAGCACGGGCCGTTCGCGATGGTGCTGGTCGGCGCCACCATCGTCGGCAGCATGGCCACTACATGGCACGGCGTGGTCAACGCTAAGCGCACCGGCAAGGTGTCCGAATGGGCCTATGACGACGGAGCCGTTGCCCTGCGGAAAGGCGAGGAGATGGGCCGCTTCCTTCTCGGCTCGACGGTCGTCCTGTTGTTCAAGCAAGACGTCATCGCGTTCAATTGCGGCTGGGCGCCGGAACGACCCGTGAGGCTCGGCGAAGCGATGGGCAATCGCATCAACTCGGTGGCGTCGCACCAGCCTTTCGCCACCTGAGAGGCGCTTGGCGCCTGCGACCCAAATGCCGCCGTTCACGGCAGCTTGGGCGGCTCCCTAAACCGGCCGTCCGTTCACCCAGACACGGCAGTCGCTTTCAAGCGCTTCTGGGGGAGGTTGGATGCCCGCTTTGGGGTGGCAGACGGACTTCGACACCGTCACGCTAATTGGTTTTTGTCGCCTCTCGCCAGAGGAGCTCGGCAAACGTGTCAGCCGCTGTGGAGCAGTTTAGCGGCGCGCCCTGACCGATGCAGGCAAGCTAAATGAGCCAGCAGCAAGGGAATCTGACTGGAGGCGAGCAGGTCTCTCGTCACGCCGCCCAGCAGGAACTCGCTCAGCCTCGACCGGCCGTAGGCGCCCATCACGATCAGGCTTGCTTCGATCTCACCTGCAGCGTCGGTGATCGCCCGGCCGACCTTCCCGTCGACAGGCCTCCGCTGTACGATCTCGGAAGCAACGCCATGGCTGGATAGGTAACGCGCTGCATCGTCGCGCGGGTAAATTGGAGCACTTGCCTCGACTTCGACCAGATAAACGGAGGAGGCGAGACGAAGAAGCGGCAACGCCGCCTTGATCGCCAGCGCGGCCTCGGCTGATCCGTTCCAAGCGACCAGAACGGTACCATTCGCATCAAAGCGCCTCATGCTGGTCGGGATCGCCAGCACTGATGCCATCGCGCCGGTTGCGACCGCGGCAGCGAGCGGCCGCGGTTCGGTCCAACTCAAGGCTGCACCTGCAAGGCTGAGGACGATCACGTCGGCGAGCGCCGACCGTCGGACGAGCCCGCGGGCCATGCCATCGTCGACATGGATCCATTCCCAAGAGACGCCCTCGCCTCGTAACCGCGTCTCGACCCTCGCCTGAAGCTCGATCCTGAGCATCTCCATTTTCGCCGAGAACTCGGCTGGTAGCGCTGCTGCGATGAGTGGATCGGTCGCGATATAATCCTCGTACGGCGTCGCGTGCAGGCAGGTGATGTGCCCCTCAAAGGCTCGGGCAAGGTCAAACGCGGCCTGCATCCGGCTCTCAAGCCCGGTGTCGTCATAGATGTGCAGAAGAATCGATTTCATGAGCATGTCCTTCGACGAGGGTCGAGCGAGGCGGATCGCTCAGGCAACCGTACGCAGCTCAGTGGCGTGCGCAGGGTAAGGCGCGATGGTCAGTCCCCCGTCCGGCTTCCCGCCCAGGCTGCTGGCAAAGCCGTGGTTCACGTCGCGGTGATGCGCTTCGTCCGCGCGAACGACGAGAACAACGTCGCGGAGCGTCGCATCGTCGGCCATCTTCCAGTAATGCTTTGCGATTGCCGGGGCTGGAATATTGGGCGAACGCCCTTCGTCGATCTCCTGCAGGTACAGCGTATAGCTGGTGACCGCCTCCTCCTCGAAATAGCCGACGACGCGGTGCGCGGTGCGGGCCGAGACGAGGTACAGGATCGAGAAGCCGACAAGAAAGACGCCCTGGACGCCCAGGATCACCATTCGCTCGAACCAGGTCGGCTTGGCGATCTCGATGAACGTCATCAGGTGCATCCGCTCGTTCTCGGCCTCCTCCATCAGCGTGCGGATCCAGCCCTCGTCGTCGCGCATCCAGCGCAGGCAGCGCAGGTGCGTGAACATCGCGCCGACCATGCCGGGCACCGCTGCGACCGTCTCGAGCACGATGGCGCGGTGACCGTAGCGCTTGGCGAAGAACGTGTCGGCGCTGAAGCGCAGCAGCTTGGTAAAGCCGAGCGCGAAGCGGTCGGAGAAGCCGTGCGGCTCGTGGTGGATGACAGGCTGAGCGGCCCGCTCGTCGGCTAGGGCGCGAGCGTCTGGTGTGAGGATCGAGTTGGCCATGTAGTTCTCTCTTCAGACTGCAGCGGGTTGGGCGAATGAGGCGTGATCCAGCAACGTGCGCTGGAGCGTCAGCCGCGAGGGCGGTCGGTCGAAGCAGCGAACATGACGCGGTCTTTTCGGCAGACCTGTCGTGAGACATAGATCGGGGCAGGCCCGGCTTACCGATTAGCGCAGACAGTCGCTTCACCGCAGGCTCGGAAAACACGTATTTGCACCGGCGCAGCGATCAGGCTCGAGCTGATAGGATCCTGCAGTTGGATCGGCGTGTCAGATAACCTGCCTGGTGCTTTAGCGCTGGCGCCTAAATGCTGGTCAACGCCCCACGTAGTTACCGAGCCTGTGTTCTTCGCTTTACGTCCCCCACATGCTCGGTGGAGTGTGTGAAGGACCGAGCAATGCCCATAGTAGACGGCAGGACCCTTATTGGATGGGGTGTAGTACGCGAGGAGCCTTGGGACTTTGTCGGGCTATTCGAAACGCAGATCGAAGCTGCCGCGAAGGCGGTCGACATGGGTCCCGGGTACGACGCTCGGTATGGAGAGTCCGCCGACGGCAACAGCTTTGTTTGGAAAGACGCTCGAGTCTAGAAAACGTGCCGGCGAGGAGCGCATGGCCAAACTAACTGACCGCCTCCCCTCCACGACGTCGAGCAGCAAGCTTGGAGGTGAAAGTGGCAACTACGCGAAGTCGCATCGTCCAGACCGGGACGAAGAAGAAGCCGTACAAGGTGGTTCTAGAACATGAAAGCGGCGGCGATACAGAGATCGCTGTTGAGACCATCCGTGAAGGCGAGGCGTTGATCAAGCGAGAGATGCCTACGCCTCCAGAGCGCGATACGTCGCGAGACACTCCCCCCGGGTAATGCCTAGTGGTCCTCGCGGGTAGCATTGCATGTCAGCTACTAGTCGCTTCCTGCCAGAAGCAGAGTACGGGTCGGACACGATCTCTCGACCGATCAGCGACCTACTGAAAACGGCATAGCTCGACTGCACGAGCGTCGTTAGCTCGCCAGCGCCCAGGATCGAGCATGGGTCACAAGCGGACTCTCGAGGTTTCTCAATCGGGGGCGCAGGATCGGCTTCCCTTTGACTGTAAGAACCTAGAGCCCGTCGTTCAGGCCTACATCGCGGCTTCCTGAAACAAGCCACTCGTGCACGTCCAGCCTGCTGGCACGACCGTTGCTTCGGAGACTTCGATCGTTAAGGCCTGGTCTCTCCGGATTGCGCCCTCAGCTCTCAGTCCACATCCTGAGCAGATTGCCGATCGCCTTGTCCAACAGCACCGACGCGTCGCCGCAGTCCATGCCGCTTCGAGCCCGCTCCAGGTCGAACAGCAGCTCGCGCCGATCCGGCCGCCGGATCAGGCTCTGCACCCAGCCGACGCAGACGAGGCGCTCGCCGCGCGTAACGGCTGTCACCCCGTGGAGCTGGCCGGTTGGGTAGAAGACGGCCGATCCCGCCTCGGGCCTGAACTCGCGGTCGCCCGCCGGATCGCGCACGAGGAGCGCGCCGCCGTCGTACGACTCCGGCTCGGACAGGAACAGGGTGAAGCTTATGTCGGTTCTGACCGGCCAGCCATGCTCGTCATACACCATGGCGTTGTCGGTGTGCAGGCCGTAGCCCTGGCCGGGGCCGTAGCGCGCGAACATCGGCACCGACCAGCGAGCCGGTCGAACCCAGCTTCGGACCAGAGAGCTTCCCTCCAGCGCAAGCCGTACGCGACGGACGAGCGCAACCACGCCCGGATCGTCGCCTCGGGCCTGCTCGTTGTCCTTCACTCGCCGGGCGGCCGGTCCTGCCGTGGCCCGTCCGTCGCGGAACGGCGAGGCGGCGAGCCCTTGCCGGACGGCAAGCAGATCCTCCGGGCTGAGTACCGGCACCTCGATGATCAACGCTGGCCTCCTGTGACAACACCTGCTCAGCCCGCAGCACCGGGCCAGAGCATTCTTGCAGGCGATGGCCTGCGAGCTTAGGCCGAAGCAGCCGATCATCACATCGCCGGGTCGGGCCCGAAAAGGAAGCGAACATGCCTCTCCTCCTATGCCCCAACGACAACAGCTCCATGCAGACCGTCGATCGCGCAGGCGTGCAGTTCGACATGTGCCCCACATGTCGCGGCGTATGGCTTGATCGCGGCGAACTCGAAAAGCTGATGGCGGCCGGTGCACAAAGCTCGGCGCCCCCGCCGCAGGCCGGCGTACAGTACGGCGGGCCTCCTGCGCAGCCCTGGAGCAGTGGCTTCGGGGAACGTGGAGAGCGCGGCGAATACGGAGAACGCGGGGAACACAGCGAGCGTGGAGAACACGGGCACGGCTATGGTGGCCACCACCGCAAGCGCGGCTCCATCTTCGACATCTTCGATTGAGGGGACGGCTAGGCCGGCTCGCAGATCCCGTTCAGTGCTAGCGTGCCCGAGCATAGGCTCAGACGCGTCTGGTAGTTGCGTTCATTAGCAGTCGAGCTGAGCAAGCTACCTGACGCTTTAAGTCCGAAGACCCACAAGCCGTCGTTCAAACCGGCTTGCGAACTTCTCGGAGCCGAACATTCGTTCGGCTCTTGTCTTGACGCTCGCACCGTCGGCGAACTCACCGTCTGATGTTGAAACCAACGGCGCTAAGTAGGCCTCCCCTCAGCAGCGGAGCTCGACCTAAACGGTCAACCACCTATCCCGACCGACACAGGCGGCGGTGCGTTGACGTGACTCCAGATGGCGCTGACCACCACCGAGCCCTCGCCGACGCTGCTCGCAACCCTTTTTACCGAGCCCGAGCGGACATCGCCGACCGCGAAGACACCGGGGCAGGATGTGGCGAAGGCTGACGGGGCGCCGATCTCCGCTCCTGTACGAACGAAGCCATGACGATCTAGCTCGACCAAGCCCGACAACCAGCCGGTATTGGGCGCTGCACCGATCATGATGAACAGCGCGCGACACTCAACGGGCAGACGGCCCGAAGGTGTCGCGACCACCACCCGTTCCAGATGTCCCCCGCCCTCAAGCCGCTCTAGTCGGCTGCCTGTGTGGATCATGATGCGCGGGTCGGCTTCGAGACGCTCGCGCAGGTAGGAACTCATGGTCTCGGCGAGACTTGCCCCGCGCACCAGCACATGGACCTGCTTAGCCACGCGCGACAGGTACATGGCCGCCTGGCCGGCGCTGTTGCCGCCGCCGACGACGACCACCTCGGTCTCGGCGCAAAAGCGGGCCTCCATCTCAGTCGCGGCATAGTAGACGCCGGCGCCCTCGAACTCCTCGAGCCGATCGAGCGGCAGACGACGATACTGCACCCCGGTCGCGACCAGCACCGAGCAAGCGCAGAGTTCCTCGCCGTCGTCGAGCGTCACGCAGAAGCCTTCGGCGCGCCGCGTCAGCCCTTCGACCCTGCGCGGCATGGCGAAGCATGTTCCGAACTTCATCGCCTGCACCTGCCCGCGAAAGGTCAGGTCCGCGCCCAAGATACCGGTCGGGAAGCCCATGTAGTTCTCGATCCGGGAACTCGTCCCGGCCTGCCCGCCGATCGCGCTGTCCTCGACCACCAACGCCTTGAGCCCCTCCGATCCGGCATAGACCGCCGCCGCCACCCCGGCCGGCCCGGCGCCAACAATGACAAGGTCGAGCGCTTCGGGAGGTCTCGCCTTCAGGTCGAGCCCGAGATGGCGAGCGACCGCGCGCGGGGTCGGATCCGGCAGCTTCTTGCCCGACCAGCGGACCTCCGGCTCACCCTCGGCTTCCTCGCGGAAAGGAATGCGATTGCGGTTAAGGAAGCTCGCAACCCGGGCCACGGCGGGATCGCGCTCGGCCCCACGCACCACCAAGCTGCTGTCCCCCGCCTCGAAGATGCGCCGTCGCCGAGCCGAGAAGACTGTGAGCACATGGTCACCGATCTCGGGCACGTCGCTCATCAGCCGGAGCATCGCCGCGCGCGGCGCCTCGAGCGTATGGGTCGGAGCGCTGGCGCGCATGGTCAACGTCATCGGCCCGCCGTTCAAAAAGGCGAGCTCCCCCATGAACTGGCCCCGCTTTAGCGTTGAAGGAAGTAGCCGCTCGCCGGTCGCGGGATCGGCGACTTCCAGCTCGCCTTCCTCGATCAGCACGAAGCGATCCAGGGCGTCACCAGCCTCGAGCACCACCTCGCCAGACTGGTAGTGCCGTTGCGTTGAGATGGCCCGAATAGCCGCCAGATGCTCGTCCGCAAACGGCCGCGGTGACATGGTGCTGAGGTCACCGCCGATGCTTTCCATGTATAGCAATGTAAGACAGCCAGGGAGACAAGCCAACCAGTCGAGATCCACCCTCGCGCGAGCGCGAGATCCACTTGCGGACGCTCAGGCCTCATTTTCGCTTTCCCAGCAACCGACGTTCGTTCAGGTTTTCACCACTTGTCCGTGATCTGCGGCTAATCGGGCGACGCGCGTCCCGGTTCTGCGCCCAAGCCGTACCCACGTAGGCGCGGCCATTCGCCGCGCTCTAGAATCGTGACGCTTGCGGGTGGAACGGGAGCCAGCCTGTCGGGCGAGATATCCAGAAACAACGCCGTTACTGCCCGAACGACACCGCCATGGGTGATCACTACGGCATCATCGGGAGCGCTCGCTAACGCGTGTTCCAACCGTGCGCGGAACGCGGGCCAGGCCTCTCCGCCCGGAGGCGTGAAGCGACCGGCGCGCCATTCCCGCCACCGCTCCGGATCCTCCGCGCGGAGTTCGTCGATATCGCGTCCGGACCAGTCGCCGACGTCGATCTCGCGCCAGCGTGGGTCGGGTTGAGCCTCCAGCCCGAGCAGGGCGGCGGTGCGGGATGCGCGTCGCAGGTCCGAGCAGATCGCGACGCTCGCGCCCATCGCCGCCAGCATCGGCGCGAGCGAACGTGCCTGCGCCTCCCCCAGCGGGGACAGGTCCGGGTCGGCTTGTCCCTGCAAGCGCCGCGCCGCATTCCACAGCGACTCGCCGTGGCGGACGAGCAGGAGCCGGCTCATGTCCGCATCGGCAGCGACAGGCGTGCCACCGTTCCCCGCCCCGGCTCGCTGAGGAGTTCCAGTGCCCCGCCGTGACGTTCAGCGACGGCCCGAACCATGGCCAGGCCGACATGCGGAGCCCTGTCGTCCTCTCCCCCGGTAAACGGGTCAGCGACCATCGCGCGCTCAATCAGGTCACCATCCATACCCCGCCCGCTATCGACGACCTCGATGCGTACCATCCCGCCCTCCTCATCTCGACGAACTCGCACCCCGATGCGCCCACCACGCTCAGGCAAGGCCGCCAGCGCGTTGCGAACCGCCTCCTGTACCGCCTCGCGCAGTTTCAGCCGGTCGGCCAGCACGCGATCCACGTCCGGATCGAGATCGAGTTCGCAGCTTGCGCCACGCGCTGCAATCTCAGGGCCAAAGCGCGCCAGCGCCTCTTGTGCTACGAGGCGCGGGTCGCAGGGTTCGAGCCGCAGGTCGAGCGGATAGCCTATCGCAGCGACCCGGCCGATCGCACCCGCCGCCTGCTCGGCCTGCGCGAGCGGCTCGGCCGGGGCCCCCTCGGAACGCATCGCCGTCAACGCCACTTGGAGCGAAGCCACCAGCCGATGCAGAGTCAGGCGCGACGGCGTTTCGCGCCAGTCCTCCGCCTCTTCGTTGACGCCGCCCGCCACAGCTTCGCGCTGCCCGATCGCCTTGGCGGCATTGTTGAAGGCGCGCGCCGCCCCGCCGATCTCGTCGTCGCGGTCAGCGTCCAGCCGGTGCGTCGCATCGCCCCGTGCGAGCGCTTCCAACCCTTCGCGTAATCGTCCGAGTGGGCGGAACAGGTCGGAGGCGAGATAGGCCGCAATAAGGAGCGATAGCGACAACGCCGCCAGGATCGCGATGCTCGCCATGATCCCCGCCGATCTGCGGAGTCGCTCGGTACCCGCGCGGATCTCGCGGCGGCGTTGCTGGTCGTAGCCTACCGCCCGCTCGGTCAGCGCGCGAAAGGCGGCGTAATCGCCGGTATCGAGTCGGTCGTCGACCAGCCGCACCGCCTCGGCACGCCGTCCAGCGTCGACGAGTGCAAAGACCCGTGTAGCCGCGTCGATCAGGGTCGCATGCGCAGCGCGGACCGTGCTCATCTCGCGCCGCTCGCGCTCGCTATCGGCCAACCTCGCCCATTGCGCGAAGACGCCCGCGGTCGGCGCGATTGCCCGGTCGAAGTCGCGCCGGGCATCGACCGCCTCGTTCGGATCGCCGGCAAGCGCGTCATTGACTTCCGCCAACGCCTGAAACGTCTCGGCGCGGACTTGCTGAAGAAGGAGGCTGCGCAGGTAATGCCGCTCCACCTCGCCTGCGGTCGCGTGCCAGCGGAGGGATACGTAGAGCGCGACCGCCGCAGCCAGCAGCGCGGTTGCCGCCAGCCCGCCGAACGCCGTGAGGAGCTTGCGGCGCAACGTCACAGCGCCAGCCCTACATGCCGCCACCAACCATAGTAGAAGGCGATCATCAGCGCCGCATGGACCGGCAACAACACCGCGCTAAGCCGCAGCAGATCGGCCGGGGCCCAGGTCTCGCGGTCGGCCTCCTGGAACATGAGCAGCGCCTTCGAGCTGACGGGAAAGGTCAGGCAGTAATTCATGCCCACCGTGCCGATGAACATCACCGCCGCCAGGTTCAGGTCAAGCGCGCCGCCCAGGTACAGGAGCGCGGGCGTGAGCGCGGCGGCACGGGCGGTATGCGAGGTCATGTACAGGTGCGAGGTCAGGGTGACGAGCGTCAGCCCGAGCAGCACGAACCCGTTCGGTCCCCCGTCCGACAGCCCCGACACGCGAAAGGCCTGGCCGATCAACCACTCGGCCGCTTTCGTCTCGATCAGTGCCTCGCCGAGCACCAGTGCCGCGCCGACGAAGATGACGAGATTCCAGCTCACCGCCTTCAGCCCGTCCTTCCAGGCGATCACGCCGACACCGGGCAACGTCAGGACGAGCGCGGCCAGCACGCTGACGGTGGCGATCTCCAGCCCGTGCAGCGCTTCGGTCGACCAGAGCGCGACAGAGGCGACGATCACGCACAGCGTCGCCCACTCGGCCCGGCTCAGCGATGAGGAGGCGGGCGACGCGATCGTCAGCGGTCGCGCGCGTGCCGCCTGGTCCAGGAATAACCGCCCGACCACCCAGGCGGACACGAAGCTGGCGACGATCCCAAACGGCGCACCGTAGAGCAGCCACTGGGCGAACGAGAGCTCCACGTCGGCGACCTCGTCCAGCAGATCGTTGGCGATCAGGTGCGAGCCTGCGCCTGTCAGGCTCGCGATCGTCGACACGAGGATCACGGTCGGGATCAACAGCCCCAGCGCGCGCGTTACCCTGGCGTCGCCCGCCGCATCGGACAGACTGCGGAAGACCGGCAGCGCCACCGCCGCGCGACCCGACGTCGAGGGGATCAGGAACGCGGTCGGCAGCAGCGCCAGGGTCACCAGCCACAGCATGCCGCCAACGCTCCGAACCCGCCGAGCGACCAGGCCGGTCAACCGCGCGGCGAGACCGGTATCCTGCACCGCCGCACCCAGGATGAAGGCGCCGATCATCAGCCAGATCACGTCGGATTCAAGCGCCTCGAACAAATCGTCCTGCTCCAGCGCGCCGCCGAGCACGAGGAGCAGCACCGCGCCCAGCGCTACGTAAGCGGCGTTGATTCCCGTGAACGACCATAGCACCAAAGCCACACCAAAGCCGAACAGGGCGAGCCTGGCCTCGTCGGCGAGCGTCGCCGGGATCATCACGCCAACACCGAGCAGCGCGATCAGCACCAGTACGGGTACCGCGCCGATCGTCCAGCGCCAACGGCGGGCTGCGGGGCGCGGCCGGTCGGGCGCGCGCCGCTCGTCGGCCAACGCCCAAAGCGACATGTCGGGCATCAGGCGGCCGTGTCTCGCCTGTCCGCCATCGCCATTCCCGCCAGCACCGTCCGCATGACATTCTCGGCGCAGCCGGCGATCTCGTCCTCGGCGCCCGCCATCGCTTCCTCCAGCGTTTCGGGCGCGTGCGTGGTCGAGAAGTGGGCATCGACACCGTGCTCGCGCACGACATCGGCGTTCTCGCCGATGCTGCCGGCGAGCGCGATGACGGGAATTCCAAGCGCGCGGGCGCGCTCGCCCATCTCGGCGGGAATCTTGCCGCGCGCGGTCTTGAAGTCGATCCCGCCCTCCGCGGTGATCACCAGGTCCGCCCCCGCCAGCGCCTCATCCAGCGGAAAATAAGGAAGTAGTGCGTCGAAGCGCGAGCGGAGTTCCGCGCCAAGCAGGGCGTGGAGCCCTGCCCCGACCCCGCCCGAAGCGCCGCCTCCCGGCATCGCGCGCACGTCGAAGCCCAGGTCGCGGTCGATCACCTCGGCATAGCGGTCGAGCGCGGCCGATAAATCCTCGACGTCCTGCGGCGACGCGCCCTTCTGCGGTCCGAAGACGCGGGCGACACCGTGTTCGCCGCAAAGGATGTTTTTGATGTTGCACGCGACCTCGATGGCGGTGCCGGCCAGTCGCGGGTCGAGTTTAGACAGGTCGATGCGGTCGAGATCGGCGAGACCCATGCCGCCTTCCATGATGTCCTGGCGATCGGCTTTCAGCAGGCGTGCGCCCAATGCCTGCACCAAGCCTGCGCCGCCGTCGTTGACGCCCGAGTCACCGCATCCGATGATCACGCGCGTCGCCCCCGCGTCCAAGGCCAGCGAAATCAGCTCGCCCACGCCGCGCGTGGTCGTGCGGCACGGGTCACGCCGGTCCTTGGGCACCAGCTTCAACCCAGCCGCGGCCGCGAGCTCGACGATCGCGACCCGCTCCGAGCCGCCCAGCATCGCGAAGCATGCGTCGACCGGTTCGCCGGTCGGACCCGACACGCGCGCTTCGCGCACCTCGCCGCCGGTTACGCGAGCCATGGTGCGCGCGGTGCCCTCGCCACCATCGACAAGCGGCAACTCAACTATATCAGCGTCCGGACAGGCGCGGCGCACGCCAGCGGTGATCGCGGCCGCGACCGCTTCGGCGTCGAGATTTTCCTTGAAGCCGGAAGGAGCAATGACGATCCGCACAGGTCTCTCCGGCTGAAACCACGGCCGAAGTTGATCGCGGTCCGCTTCTTAAACCCGGTTAGGTTCATTCGTTCCACGACCGTTCCGGGATAACCAACCCGCTTGCTCTTGGATCGCTTTTATCGAGGGCCAAATAGGACCCGGCCATGATGCCCAGCAAGTTGGACCTGGTAATTCCTTGCTGGTTCGCAATCGGAACGACACACGGCCACTATCGGGTCTTCTCTTAGCATCGGAGCTTTGTGGTTCGTTCAGCTACCACGCTCCGAGAAGCGTCAAACATCCTCGCCAGCATCGCCGCAACGCCTGCTAGTTTGTCGCGTAGTCACGTTATTCGCAAACCGATGGTTAGTTCCGAAGCTCTATTTCGGCAGGACAACCCAGCTCCTTGGAGATGAGCCATGGGACACTCGCGGCTTGATCCTGCATTTGCTGAGCGTCGACCTTGGAATGAAGGACATCTGCTTGGTGCAAAAAGGGCACTCAAGCAGCAGCAGGTCTGGGCTATACGGTTTTGGTTGGACCAGCACCGTAGATTACGTGATCGCGCGCTGTTCGACTTCGCAATTGACAGCAAATTGCGCGGTTGCGATGTCGTGAGGATCCGCATCGGAGATTTGGTTTCGGGTGGCCGTGTCCGCGATAGAGCCATCATCGTGCAGCAGAAGACAAATCGGCCGGTTCAGTTTGAGCTTATGGACACCGCCAGGAAGACTATGCGCGACTGGTTGGAGCGGCGCGGGGGTTCGCTGAGTGATTATGTATTTCCTAGTCGCAACGACTACATGGGCCACCTGAGCACGCGCCAATATGCCCGCCTTGTTCACGAATGGGTCGTTGGCATAGGCCTTCAATCTCACGATTACGGCACTCATTCGCTCCGGCGGACCAAGGCCTCAATCATATATAAGGCAACGGGCAATTTACGGGCCGTCCAGATCCTCCTTGGTCACGCAAAGATCGACAGCACCGTCCGCTACCTTGGCGTTGACGTCGAGGACGCATTGGAGTTGGCAGAGCGGACCGAGGTCTGAGCGGACCCAGAAGCGGACGCTCTCACCGTCTTTTCGGCTGCCCAGCTTCAGACATCCATTCACTTCCGTTCGATCATGTCGCGGATGCGGGTCACCAGCGCTTCGATGGCGAACGGCTTCGTGATCATCTCCATCCCGGGTTCAAGAAAGCCGTTCGCGATCGTCGCGTTCTCGGCGTAACCGGTCATGAAGAGCACCTTGAGGTCGGGCCGAAGCTCGCGCGCGGCGTCGGCGAGCTGACGGCCGTTCAGCCCAGGCAAGCCGATGTCAGTGACGAGCAAATCGAGGCGCGTCCTGGACTGGAGCAGCTTCAGCCCTGATGGACCGTCCACCGCTTCGACCGCGCGGTAGCCGAGTTCCTCAAGCACGTCGACGACGAGATCTCGGACCGCGCTCTCGTCCTCGACCACGAGAACAACCTCGCCGGCCTCCGCGCGGTGCGCATCGGTCAGCTCGCCATGGTTCTCCTCGGCGTCTTCAGCCTCGCCGTAATAGCGGGGCAGATAAAGCTTGATCGTGGTGCCCTCGCCGACCTCTGAATAGATCCTGGCGTACCCTTCCGATTGACGCGTGAAGCCGTAGATCATCGACAGTCCCAAGCCCGTACCCTGCCCGATCGGCTTGGTGGTGAAGAAGGGCTCGAACGCTTTGTCGATCGTGTCCTTTGTCATACCGGTGCCCGTGTCGGTCACGCAGATGCAAATGTACTGGCCAGGGGTAACGTCGCGCTGCTTAGCCGCATAGGCGCTGTCGAGGTGTGCGTTGCAGGTCTCGATCGTGAGCTTACCGCCGTCGGGCATCGCGTCGCGCGCATTGATCGCCAGGTTCAGGACAGCGCTTTCGAGCTGATGCGGGTCGCAGAGCGTCTGCCACAGCCCACCCGCGGTCACGATCTCTAGCTGGATGCTTTCGCCAATCGTGCGGCGGAGCAGCTCTTCCATCCCGGTCACCAGCCGGTTGGCGTTGACGGGCTTTGGGTCGAGCGGCTGGCGACGTGAGAAGGCGAGCAGACGGTGGGTGAGCGCAGCGGCCCGGTTCGCCGCCGTCATTGCCGTGGTGGCATAGCGCTCGATTTTGCTTGTCTCGCCCTTCGCCATCTGGCGCTGCATCATGTCGAGCGAGCCGATCACCCCGGTGAGAAGATTGTTGAAGTCGTGCGCGATCCCACCGGTTAGCTGGCCGACCGCCTCCATCTTCTGCGCTTGGCGTAGCGCCTCTTGAGCGTCCTCCAGCTCGCGTGTCCGCTCCAGGACGCGGCGCTCCAGCTCGTCATTCATCTCGACGAGAAGCGACTCGGCCATCTTCTGGTCGGTAATATCGACTTGGATGCCGTCCCATATGAGGGATCCGTCCGGCTGCTCGCGAGGCGCTGAGATGATCCGGGACCAGCGAACCTCGTCATCCGCACGGCGGAAGCGAACCTGAATGTCGAACGGCTGGCAATCGGCGATGGCCTGGGCTTCTGCCGCTATCATTGCCGGCTGGTACTCGGGGAGGATCAGCCGGTAGGGGATGCTCGGATCCGCGATCACCGCCTCAGCGGCTATGCCGGTCAACTTCTCGTGGCTTTGCGACACGTAGAGGAAGCGACGTTCCGAACCGTCCCGGCCGGTCGCAATCTGGTAGACCATCCCCGACGGCAGATTGTCGGTAAGCGCGCGCAGCCGCGCCTCATTTTCACGAAGCAGCCGCTCGGCTTCGGCGCGATCGGTTTCGTCACGCAGCGTGAGCACAGCGCCGATCATCTCGCCTGTGATATCGTGGACCGGACGGGCGCTACCGATCGCTAGGACTTCCGTGCCGTCAGGCCGACGAACGCGCCAGCGTGTATTCTCGGTGGTCATGCCGTCACGCACGGCACGCGTCAGAGGAAGCTCGCTAGTGGGATAAGGGTCACCTTCAAGCGTGAGGAGGTGATAGGTGTCACTATAGGCTTCGGGCTCAACGTCGAGGCGCGCAACGCCGTGGATGCGGGTCGCCGCATCGTTCACGAACGTGATCCGGCCTGCACGGTCGGCCACGATCACGCCTTCGGCAAGCTGACCCAATATTGCGGCCTGCTCGGCCGCGAGGGCCTCCGCCCGCGCGGTCGAGACCTGGAGCGCTGCTTCTGCCTCGCGCCGCTCATCGATGTCGATGACCGAACCTACATAGCCTAGATACGTACCGTCTGCCGCGAAACGAGCGGCCGCAGCATCGATAGTCCAGCGATAGGTCCCGTCCGCACGCCTGATACGGAACTCGACACGATAGTCCTTCTGCTCGGCATTGGCCGCGACGAATGCCCGCTCCGCCAAGGCCCGGTCCTCCGGGTGCACCGCGTCGAGCCAGCCATAAGCTTCACCGGCACCGACGTCCTGACCTGTGAACTCATACCAGCGCCGATTGAGGTAGGTGCAATAGCCGCTCGGGTCGGTCACCCACATCATCACCGGTGTTTGATCAGCCATATTGCGGAAGCGCGCCTCGCTTTCAGCGATGGCGGCCTCGTCCCGCTTGCGATCCGAGATGTCCCGGTAGAACACCGCCAGCCCGTGCTCGACAGGATAGGCGCGCATGTCGATCCAGGTCTCGCGTCCGTCGGGCCAGACATAGCGATGTTCCAACATCGCGGGGGTCTGATCCGCCATCGCTCGCCGGTACAGCTCGCCGAGCGCCGGATCAGCGTCGGGGTGAGCTTCCCAGTGTGTCTTGCCGATCACCTCGTTTCGCGGTCGGCTTTCGAACCGCCAAGCTTCCGCGTTCATTTCGACAATGCGGAGATCATGATCGAGCAGCGCGAACGCATCGCCCATATTGTCGAGCACGCCGCGGCTACGGTCGCGCGCTTCGTGCAGTTCGCGCTCAGCGGCGACCCGTTCGGTCGTCTCGATCACGATGGCGAGCACACCCGCAGGCTTGCCCGCGTCGTCGAGCACCGGCGAGTAGTCGAGGTTCATCCAGACCTGCTCGGCGCGGCCGTAGCGATACAGGGTGAGTTCCTGGTCCTTGTAGGCGAGCGTGCCCCCGGCGAGCCCGACCTTCATCACATTATGATTGAAGGCGGCGACCTCCGGCCAGCCCTCGCGCACCGGCATCCCGATTAGCTCGGGATGCCGTCCTCCCGCGAAAACGGAGTAGCCGTCGTTGTAGAGCATGATGCCGCTCTCGCCCCACAGCATCACCATCGGCACGGGCGAACGCAGCAAGAAGCCGAGCATCGTCCTGAGGCTTTGCGGCCAGCCCTCGATCGGGCCGAGGGAGGTGCTAGTCCAATCGTGGGCAGCAACCAATTTGCCTGTCTCGCCGCCTCCGACGAGGAAATCAGGTATACCTGCGAGCCTCAATCTTCACCCCGTCACGCATTGAGAAGGTCTGATTACATCGCCTTGCGCGAGGGGTCACAGGCAGGCAAGGGTCGGGGCCAATCCGAAGTGGCTCTGCTGGCTCGAGCACGCCGGGAGGGCAGGTCGTGTAGCAAGGCTACGCGACCTCGCCGCGCTACGGTGCGCACATATCCCGCAAGCGAACGGACAATGGCTGTGCGCGGCAGATCCACAATCGGGTTCTTCTGATGCCTCCGCATGGCCGTCAGAAGCGGACGCCGTACATTCCGAAGTCGCGTGTAGCGGGGATTCACTGTCTGCTCAGTGGGGTAAGCGAATGTTGCCAGCGAAATCGCTGAGCTCAGCCAGCACAAGTTTGGAGCAACGCGGCCTGCGAGCCGTCGTTTGCTCGCCCGCCACTCAGAGAACTAACTGCGCGGGACTGAGCCGATCGTAGCGGACGTTTCAGATGCGTCGACGCGAAGGACGTAGAGGATCAAACCTTCAGCGTCGGTCACGTCTACCTGCCAAGTCTCATCGACCCACAATTGCGCTGCATGGTTCTTGAGTACCTCGCCAACGAACCGTGCCATCTCGACGCGCAGGTCGAGCAAGCTCTGCGCCTCAAACTCCGTCGTGCCCGCGATGCGCGAAGAGGTGCGTATGTTGATGAAATATCTCGCCATGCGAGCCGAAACGCCAGTCCGAAGGGGTGGTTGCTATTGTTTCGTGGCAGGTGCGAATGTTCGGCGTGGGTCGAGTGCGAACATCCCGTACGGGGTTGCCACGCGAGGAGCGGTCAAGAGGCACCCTCACGCCTCGGTAGCCGTAAGCGGGCGCTTGATCACCGCATGAGCGTGATGAACAAACGGCAGGTACCCTCGCTTTGCCGCTCAAGAGCGGCCGTTCCGGTTTCCACCATCTGTGGTCGTTATGCTGTCAGTTGAGCGACATCCCCAGGGGATAAGCCGGCGAGCATTAGAGGTTCGTGAGGTGTTAAGTTTCGCCATCGAGCGTTTCCATCACCTCCGGCCAGATCCGCTGGACACGACGCTTGAGCGCGCGTCGAAGCGTCGCGAGTTCCGGCATGGTGACGCCCAAGTGATTGGCGAGTTCCTGGCCCCGCAGGTTTGGGCCGATCGCGTCGATGAGAATGCCCTGCGCGGTCGAACCATTGGCTAATTGGTCCAATACGTTGATGCACAGCTGGCGCACACGCCTGATCTCGATGACCTCTTCAGGGGACAACACCGTGTACCCGCCGAGCCCGAGACGCGCTTCCAGCTCGTCATAAGGCAGCAGCACCTGATCACGCCCGCGTTCGCGAGACCGGAGGATGGCCGACGCCATGCTACGCATGATGCCCGCGACAAACTGCTCGACCGGAACGCCTTCGGGACAGGCTCGGGACGCGAGTGCCCGCCGTACCGCCTCATGAAGCAGGTCGCGGCTTTCTGTTCCGACCCGACCCGCCAAAAGGGCGGCGGCGCGCTGCATCGCTCCTCCAGGCGCGAAGTTCAGTTTCACGAGCTCCTCCCGCACCTCGTCCGGGGATAAGGCGCGCGCGAGCTCGAAGGGGGTCTGGCCAGACATCCCAACTTCTACCTAACAATGCGTCGCTGAGGTGATTTGCGGACAACCTGTCTGCGAAAAGACATTTCGGCGCATGTTGAGGTGAAGATCACCAATATCCTCCGATCAGCGGCCCGGCCTAGATCGAATTCGTGAACATTAGACTGACAGGCTTGACCGGCGTCGGCCTCCCTACCTCCATCATAAACTTGCATCCCCGTCTGCCGCGCGGCCGTCGACGAGCGAAGCGAGCAGCAGGATGGAGGCGCGTGCGGCCATGCGCGTCGGCAAGCTTTAAGAGGCACATGTCTACTTTGTCTTGCTGTGTCTGGTCTCGAGGTTCGCGCGGCGAACCCGAGATCCGCCGCGCGCTAGTTGTAGGTTATAAGGCTCAGGCGTGAGCCGCAGCCCGGCGAATCTCACGGCCGCTCCCCTTCGGTTTTGCCTTCTTACCCAAGGAGCGGTCGATGAGGCTGTCGAGCGTGCTCGGGTCCTCGCGCGCCCATTCGGCTAATTCTTCCCAGCACTCCCTTATCGCCGGCTGCTGCAGCAGATCAGCTACGGTTGCGCGGGCGGCCTCGGTGGAGAACGTCCGATGCCAGACCTGGCTGATTTGCATGTTCCCGGCGACCCTACGCACCTCGGCCAGTGACAGCCCGGGTCGTCCGTCTATGTTGATCCCGAACAGCTTAACCCTGGCCAGCGGCTCAGACGGCGTGGCCTTGATCAGCGCCCCGAAATGCCGCTCAAATGCCGAACGACCAGACGCCTCGATCATCGCGCGCCACGACGACCACAATGCATGGCGCTGCTCGAGCCATTGTAGGATTTCGGCCCGGTGATGCTCGTGCTGGCACAGGATGACCCAAATGGACTCGAATGCGCGCTGCTCTTTCAGTTCGGCCGAGCGACGCACGAACCAGATCTCGCGCCTTTCGCCTGGATCATGCGTGACGAAAAACTCGTCGCGACCGTCGCGACCGTCAATGCTGATGTTGATCTTCCTCATTTTTCCACTCCTTCGTTGCACTCGCTACCCCGCTTGAGAAAAGCTCTGGTCCGGAACACGACCGCGCCCGCGAGCCGGCTGGCTCGCGGGCGCGGTCGACATCCTCCTGTTGATCGAGTTCAGCCCTTGATGATGGTTGCCATGGTGTGTCGGAGGTCATGATTGCCGAGCATCCACGGTACCGCTCGTCCGACCTGCTCACTGCGCCGGACGTCCCGCACGCGCGCGAGGCCGCACCATCCGCGCCATCGGCGGGCGAGGCGCTCCTGGGTCGTCCAGCTGCCGAGCCAGCGGCTCATCCGCTCGCCCTGACCACGGCCGGTCCGCCAACGCCTAGCGGTGACGATCAGGTGGACGTGCGGCTTGACGCTCCAGCCGCCAAGGTCGTCGCGAAGCGCGTGGACGGCGTAGGCAACCACCGCCCCACGACGGACTAAGTGTCGTTCGACAAAGATCGTGACCAGCTGCTCCCACGCGGCTTGGTCGATGTCGATGGGCAGTTCGAGCAGCGTATGCCACGCGGCAACCGCGGTCGGTTCACCGGTCGCGTGGGTCGCGGTGTCGGCCTCGGCCCAAACGCGGAAGGGATTACCCGTTACCCAGGAGGGCGCGCTCTTGGGCGCTATCTGCCCGAAAGCGACGAGATCGTCGCGACGCTGGGCGAACCAGGCGGGCACTGGCCCGAGCCTGTCGGTCCGATCGCTATCGCGCCAGATGTAGGCGACGTTAGCGACGGCGGTCTGAAACGCGGCCGTGCGGTCCTTCAATCGCCATTCCGCGCTGACCGGCCGCGTGGTGCCGTCAAGCTCGCGAATGGGATGGCCGAGCCCCTGTTCCTCGGCGAGGACGTCCGGATCCGCTGAACGACGAAAAAGGTTGCGACGCATCTGGTCGACGTCGCGGGGGCTTGAAGGTTTGGTCATGTGTGATCCTTCTGCTGGGTTGCGAAAGGCCGCCCGCAGGCGTGGGCGCGGCCGACGTCGCGCGCCGGTACTGGTCACCGGCGCGCGATCAGGGTTGATGATGAACGTGGAATCGACTCGGGGCTGATGGCCCGCGCGGAGCGGGTCAGTTCAGGACGCGGCCGCCCGCCCGGATGCCGGCGGCCACCACCGCCTGCACGGCGCGCCGAAGTCGCCGGACCGAGCGGGTCTTACGGAACAGCTGGAGCAGGCGCGCCTCCGCAGCGGGTTCGAGCGGCGGCAGGGCCGAGGGCGGCAACCCCGCTTCGCTCGCGACGGCGAACCAGAGCGTCGCTAGTACTTGCCCCGCGTGATCCGGCCCGGGTCCGTCACACTCGACCACATCGACGCGGGACAGCAACGGCGCGGGCAGCGCGCGCACGCTGTTCGCGGTCAGCACCCAGTTCACGGCGCTGAGGTCCACCTCGGCCGCCAGGCAGCCGTCATAGAACTGCCGAGCAGTGCCGGGCTCGAGCAAGGTCAACAAGGTCGCGACGGGATCGCCATGTCCGAGCGGCGCTGCTTTCTCGACCTCATCGATGACTATCACCGGGTTGGCGGTCGCAAACCTCTGGATCGCGCACACCGGAAAGGCGGGTTGCATGTGCTTGTAGCCACGCGGGTTGCCGGCGAGCTCGGCGTTGGAGCCGACCCCGGCAAAGCTTAGGATAGCCGAGCCGCAGCCCGACAGCTCGCCCATCCGCCGGGCGAAGAAGCTCTTGCCCGCGCCAGGTGGACCGACCAGCAGCAAGGGGCGGAACGCCAGCCACGGCTTGCCCGCCCAGACCGAAAAGCCGACCTGCTCGGCGATGCGGTCGACCGTCGCCGCCATCCAGGGCGCCTCGTCACGGAGCGCGGCTACGAGCCGGGGCTCCGCGCCGGAACGGGACTGGGCCATCGCGTCGGCACCCGCCAGCGGGAGAAAGCGGGTGACCCGGTCATACATCTGCGCGATCGGCGTGGGCGACCAGTCCTGGCCCTCATTGCCCTCCGGCGGGATGTGCAGGCACGGTCGCAAGTGCGGCCGGCCGTCCAGCACCTCGATCACTTGGCACCCCCGTTCCGGTGCGGCGCCGCCCAGGGCTGATCGAGCGTGTCGATCCACGCCGCCGTCGCCTTCCGCATCTCCTCATCGGCCCGCGCCGGTTCGCCCAGGAACATGAGCCACAGCGACAACGCCCGTGCTGATACGTGATCACGCATGTCGGCTAGGCACCCCGTACGCCAGATCTCGTCGAGCCCCGCGCCCGAAAGCGAGGGCACGGGCACGCCCACCGCCTCCGCCGCCGCGCACAGCCGAGGCGCGCCCGCGCCGCCCTGGGTCGCCGCAAGATCGACCACCTCGTCGGTCAGAGCGCCTTCGAGCGAGCGCAGGCACTCCCGGGCGATAGCCGGATCGCCGCAGGTATCGGCGGCCGCGATCAGGCTGGGGACGACGATGTCGTCGAGCCGCCAGCCGACCAGCGTCGTGGGCGTGTTCAGGTTCTTGGACAGCCAGAGCGGCACGTCCCAGACGTTGTCGCCCACGAGCGCCACGCCACTGTGAAGATCCAAATGCCACTTGCCCCATTGCTCCCGGGCGGTGAGCAGCGCGACGCCGGCGAGCCAGGTCCTAGCGGGTCGTTTGCCCAACGCAGCCTGTGCTACATAGGTAGATGAGATAACCGTGTAATTCTTGCGCATGGGTGTTCCTTTTTGCTGCGCGCACGCGAACGGACCCGCCGACGGGATGGTCGGCGGGTGGCGCTGGTACCTGTCGATGGTGTGGCCCGAGACGGGCTGGTCAGTTGCTCGTCAGAATAGCGGGGAGGTCGGTGCCACACCCGCAAACGCGCGCTCGTCCTGCTCGCGACCGAGCTTCCGGTCGGCACGCCCGATCGCGGCCGTGACGTCGGCGCGCATGGCGCGTGACCTCGCCCAACGGGCAAGGTCGCTGTCGACGAACGGGCGCAGGTGCGCCAGCTCCGGGTCGCGCTCAAGATGACGCATGAGCGCCGCCATCGGCCGGGTGATCAGCGCTTCCTCGGATGCGCGGAAGGCGCTCCAATGCAGCCACAGCAGGTAGGTCGCGATCACGTCTTCGCGGACGTATGACGCGATCTCGTCAATCCGACTCTCGCGCCAGAGCTGGCCGACATCGGCCCCGGTCGTCGACGTCTTTACCGGGATGCCGAGCGGTTTACACAGCTCTGCCATGCTCACCTTACGCGTGGACCCATAGCCCGCGAACAGCTCCGCTAGGTCGGCATGTTCGGCCCCGAACCGGTTGGCTCCCGAATGTTCGGCGAGAGAGGGGCAGTCGAACCGCCGCCCCGTCATCGCGTTTAGGCGCAGGACGGGAGCATCGAAACCTCGGCCGTTATACGTGATCTTCGTCGCGCCGCGCATCATCTGCTTCTCAATGTCAGGCGAGAAGCGCACGTCCTGTTCGCCGCGTCGGATTAGGGTCTGAAGATCGAATTGCCAGTGGCCATCAGGGCCGAGCTGGGCATGGAGGAACGCGGCGGCTACGGTCTCGTGTGTGGGCCAAGGCGGAAAGCCACCGTCGGCCGGCTCGGCCGCGGAGATGGTTTCGATGTCGTAGACGAGCACGGATTGTGTGCCGTGCAGGTCGCTAGGTCGCCGTGGGCCGTCGCGCATAGTGGAGCCTTTTCGCTGGAGGCGGGCTGTCGCCCGCGATGACGATCAGGAAGGCTTGAAGCTTACAGCGCGTCCCGCGCCTTTTCCTCTTCACCTTCCCGACCACTTCATCTGTTCCTGCCCGCCCATACGGACCTCCGACGCCGCGCCGGCCTGTTACTTTCCCGTTGCTGACGTAATGCGGTGGCATTCACGGGTTCCTCTGGCCTGATCAAACCGAGTCTCGAATGTGTTTCCCGATCCGAGCTGATGCTGGCTAGGGTACCGATCAGGATGACCAACGAAGCCGATACATGCCGCCAGCAAGTGACGCCTAAGCTCCAGGCTGCGGGTTGGGACGACGCGCCACACGCGATCAACGAACAGCGCGAGTTTACCGACGGGCGCGTCACGCTGGTAGGCGGCGGCGCGCGGCGCGGGCGCAGGAAACGCGCCGACTACGTCCTGCGCTACCGGTCCGACCTCCCGATCGCGGTCGTCGAGGCCAAGGCGGCATACCGATCCGCGCAAGACGGCGTGCAACAGGCGCGCGAATACGCCGAGATCTTGGGCCTGCGCTTTGCCTATGCTAGCAACGGCCGCGAGATCATCGAGATCGACCTGATCGCCGGGACCGAGCGCGAGCGTTCCGACTTCCCGACCCCGGACGAACTATGGTCCCGCCACGCCGAGGGCATTGATCTGCCCGAACCCGCGCGCGCCGCGCTGCTCACCCCCGGCTACCCTGATGCCGAGCGCCCGCTGCGCTACTATCAGGAGATTGCCGTCAACCGCGCGCTCGAGGCGATCGCGGCCGGGCGGCATCGCTCCCTGCTGACGCTGTGCACCGGCGCGGGCAAGACGGCCGTTGCGTTCCAGATCTGCTGGCGGCTCTGGTCGGCCGCGTGGAACAAGCGCGGCGACCACCGCCGCCCCAAGATCCTGTTCCTCGCCGACCGTAACATCCTGGTCGACGACCCTAAGGACAAGACGTTTGCGCCGTTCGGCGACGCACGATGGAAGCTTGGCGCGAACTCGGTCAGCCACGGCCGCGACATCTATTTCTCGACGTACCAGGCGATCGCCGCCGACGAGAACCGTCCGGGGCTGTACCGCGAGTTCGCGCGCGACTTTTTCGACCTGATCGTGATCGACGAGTGCCACCGGGGTAGCGCGCGGACGGACGGCGTATGGCGCGATATCCTCGACTGGTTCGAACCCGCATACCAGCTCGGCATGACCGCGACGCCGCTGCGCGAGGAGAGCCGCGACACCTACGCTTATTTCGGCGACCCGCTCTACACCTACTCGCTCGCGCAAGGGATCGAGGACGGCTTCCTCGCCCCCTACCGCGTCCATCGCATCGTCACCGACCTGGACGCCGTCGGCTGGCGGCCGAGCGTCGGTGAGCTCGATCGCTTCGGCCGCTTCATCCCCGACGAGGAATACGGCACCCGCGATTTCGAGCGCGTCGTCGCGCTCCGCGCCCGGACCGAGGCCATCGCCCGCCACCTCACGGACTTCCTGAAGAACACCGACCGGTTCGCCAAGACGATCGTGTTCTGCGTCGATCAGGATCACGCCAGCGAGATGCGCCGCGCGCTGGTTGCCCTCAACGCCGATCTAGTCGCCAAGCATCCCGACTATGTCGCCCGCGTCACCGCAGATGAAGGCGAGGTCGGCAAGGGCAAGCTCAGCGCGTTCCAGGATGTCGAGGCCGAGGTGCCCGTGATCCTGACCACGTCGCAGCTACTCACCACCGGCGTTGACGCGCCCACTTGCCGCAACGTCGTGCTGGCGCGCGTGGTCGGCTCCATGACCGAATTCAAGCAGATCATCGGCCGCGGCACGCGCCTGCGCGAGGATTACGGCAAGCTGTGGTTCTCGATCCTTGATTATACCGGCACGGCGACGGAGAAGTTCGCCGACCCGGGGTTCGACGGCGATCCGGCGGCGGTCACCACGACGGAAATCGACGCCGACGGCGCGGAGGTCGCGACGGAGACGGAGGAGCACGTCGGCCCCGAACCGGCCGGCGGCGATGTGGATACGGTTGAGGTTCCGAATGGCCCGACCGCGCTCCCGCCCGATGACGCGGACCCGCTCCCGCGCAAGCTCTATATCGACGGCGGCGCGGTGGAGGTGGTGGCGCACCTCGTCTATGATCTCGATGCCGACGGCAAGCGGCTGACCTGCCGCAAGCTCACCGACTGGACCGGCGAGAAGGTCCGCACCTTGTTCCCGACCCCGGCCGCGTTCCGCGCCGATTGGGCGCTGCCCGACAAGCGGTCGGCGGTGATCGACGCGTTGGCCGAGCGCGGGATCGACCTTCATGCGCTCCAGGCGCAAGCCGGTCGATCCGAAGACGACCCGTTCGACGTGCTTTGCCACCTGGCCTGGAACTCGCCACTGACGACGCGCGCCGAGCGGGCGCGAGCGCTTCGCGCCGCCGATCCCGACCTGTTCGTCCGTTACGGCGACGATGCCCGTCTCGTCCTCGACGCGCTGCTCGACCGCTACGCGGCGGGCGGCCCCGATCAGCTCGCGCTGCCCGGCGCGCTCAAGGTCGCCCCCGTGTCCGACTTTGGCAACGTCAGCGAGATCGCGCGCCGCTTCGGCGGGCCGCAGGCAATGCGCGAGGCGGTGGCGGAATTGAACCGGGCGCTCTACGCCGCCTGAGCCGAATCCTACGAAAGACCAGCATGGCCCGCGCGCCGCGACCCGCCCCGAAGACTGCTACCGCCCAGACCACCGCCCAGCGCCTGGACTCGATCGTGAAGTCCGCGCGCAAGATCATGCGCAAGGACAAGGGGCTGAACGGCGACCTCGACAGGCTGCCTATCCTGACCTGGGTCATGTTCCTGAAGTTCCTCGACGACTTGGAGCGCGTCCAGGAGGATGAAGCCGCGCTGGCGGGGCAGCCGTTCCAGCCCGCGATCGAGCCGCCTTACCGCTGGCGCGATTGGGCCGCAGGTCCGGGCGGGATCACCGGCCCCGACCTGCTTCAGTTCATCAACGCCGACGAGGCGACGCGGCCTGACGGCGCGCGCGGCCCAGGTCTGTTCGCGCACCTCCGCTCGCTGCGCGGCGCGGACGGCGCGCGTGACCGGCGCGACGTCGTCGCCACGGTGTTCCGGGGCGTCACCAATCGCATGGAAAGCGGCTATCTGCTCCGCGACGTCGTCGATCTGGTGAACGGCATCCGCTTCGACAGTTCGGACGAGATGCACACGCTCGGCCGCCTTTACGAGACGCTGCTGCGCGAGATGCGCGACGTGGCGGGCGACTCGGGCGAGTTCTACACGCCGCGCCCGGTGGTCCGCTTTATGGTCGAGCGCGTCGACCCCCGCATCGGCGAGGCGGTGCTAGACCCCGCCTGCGGCACCGGCGGCTTCCTGACGGAAGCGTTCGCCCACATGGCGCGCGAAGCCGACGATGTGGAGAAGCGCGAACGGCTCCAAGCGGGCGCATTACGCGGGGTTGAAGCCAAGTCGCTTCCTTACCTGCTCGCGCAAATGAACCTGCTGCTCCACGGGCTCGAGTCCCCCGACATCGATCCCGGCAACGCGCTCCGCCACCGCCTCGCCGAGATCGGCGAGCGCGACCGGGTGGAGGTGATTCTGTCCAACCCGCCGTTTGGCGGCGAGGAGGAGGCGGGCGTGCTGTCCAACTTCCCTGCCGACCGCCGCACGGCCGAGACCGCATTGCTGTTCCTCCAGCTCATCATGCGGCGCTTGCGGCGCGGGGGCCGGGGCCGCGCCGCCGTGGTGGTGCCGCACGGCGTCCTGTTCGGCGACGGCGTGGCCGCGCGGATCAAGGCCGACCTGCTGGAGCGGTTCAACCTCCACACGGTGGTGCGGCTGCCTGAGGGGGTGTTCGCGCCCTATACCGACATCGCGAGCAACCTCCTGTTCTTCGACACGACCGGCCCGACGGCGGCGATCGATTATTGGGAACAGCCGACACCCGAAGGTCGGCGTAAATACAGCAAGACAGCGCCGCTCCAGTCGGCCGACCTGGCCGACCTGGCCGCCTAGTGGGCCGATCGCCCGGACGACCCGCGCGCGTGGCGGGTCCACGGTCCCGACCTGATCCGCCGCGACGAGGCGGGCGCAGTAGTGTCGGTCAACCTCGACCTCAAGAACCCTAACGCGCGCGCGGCGGAGGACCACCGCGCTCCGGCCGAGATCGTCGAGGCGGCATTGGCGAAGGAGCAGGAGGTGCTGGCGATTCTGGCCGAGCTGCGCGCGCTGGTGGCGGAGCCGGTCGCGGCATGAGCTGGCCGAGGGTGGCGTTAGGGGAGGTGCTGACGCCCGCGACCGACCGGATCCTTCTCGACCCCGATCAGGCCTATGCTCAGGTGACAGCTCGTTTGTGGGGTAAGGGGCTCGCGCTAAGGAGCATGGTGAAGGGCAGCGAGATCGCCGCCACTCAGCAGAACAGGGTGCGCTCCGGTCAGTTCGTGGTGTCTAAGATCGACGCCCGACACGGCGCGTTCGGCATCGTGCCCCCCGAGCTGGACGGCGCGGTCGTATCTGCCGACTTTCCGGCGTTCACCGTCGATGCGCGGCGTGCCGATCTCGGCTATCTATCCTGGGTCAGCAGGACAGACTGGTTCGTTGCGCTTTGTAAGAAAGCGAGCGAGGGCAGCACCAATCGCGTTCGCCTGAAGGAGGGCCGCTTCCTCTTACAGGAGGTTCCGCTTCCGCCACTTCTCGAGCAGCGGCGGATCGTGGCGCGGCTGGACGCAGCCGCAGGGTCGGTGGCCGCGCGCGTCCGCGCAGCGACGGCGGTCCAGGCGGAAATCGCGGGCCTGCTCCGCGCCGCCTTCG
>VYKR01000035.1_pt1:5000-32139 | contig 32139 bp, 35 predicted proteins | sample 5109561 | NCBI WGS metagenome assembly VYKR01 (sample SAMN12291799, study PRJNA351875) | freshwater metagenome | isolation source: freshwater lake | place: USA: Michigan, Ford Lake | collected 2015-08-15
GAAGATGTAACGGGGCTCAAGCCATGCACCGAAGCTTTGGGTGTGATCATTGATCACGCGGTAGCGGAGCGTTCCGTAAGCCGGTGAAGCCATCTGGTAATGGGTGGTGGAGGTATCGGAAGTGCGAATGCAGACATGAGTAGCGATAAAGAGGGTGAGATGCCCTCTCGCCGAAAGACCAAGGGTTCCTGCGCAAGGCTAATCCGCGCAGGGTGAGCCGGCCCCTAAGACGAGCCCGAAGGGGGTAGTCGATGGGAATCACGTTAATATTCGTGAGCCTGAGGGTGTGTGACGGATGCCGTATGTTGTTTGCTCTTAACGGATTGAGCAGGCTTCGAAGGGGTCCCGGGAAATAGCCCCCTCATTATAGACCGTACCCGAAACCGACACAGGTGGTCAGGTAGAGTATACCAAGGCGCTTGAGAGAAGTGTCCTGAAGGAACTCGGCAAATTGCCTCCGTACCTTCGGAAGAAGGAGGCCCAACATAGGCGCAAGCCATTGTTGGGGGCACAGGCCAGGGGGTAGCGACTGTTTAGCAAAAACACAGGGCTCTGCTAAGTCGGCTTCAAGACGACGTATAGGGCCTGACGCCTGCCCGGTGCCTGAAGGTTAAGTGGAGGGGTGCAAGCTCTGAAATGAAGCCCAGGTAAACGGCGGCCGTAACTATAACGGTCCTAAGGTAGCGAAATTCCTTGTCGGGTAAGTTCCGACCTGCACGAATGGCGTAACGACTTCCCCACTGTCTCCAGGACATGCTCAGCGAAATTGAATTCTCCGTGAAGATGCGGAGTACCCGCGGTTAGACGGAAAGACCCCGTGCACCTTTACTGCAGCTTCAGAGTGGCATTAGGAAGGAACTGTGTAGCATAGGTGGGAGGCTTTGAAGCATCGGCGCCAGCTGATGTGGAGCCATAGGTGAAATACCACCCTGTTGTTTTCTGATGTCTAACCTCGATCCCTGAAGCGGGATCAGGAACCCTCTGTGGCGGGTAGTTTGACTGGGGCGGTCGCCTCCTAAAGAGTAACGGAGGCGCGCAAAGGTTGGCTCAGGACGGTTGGAAACCGTCTGTTAGAGTGCAATGGCATAAGCCAGCCTGACTGCGAGACTGACAAGTCGAGCAGAGACGAAAGTCGGTCATAGTGATCCGGTGGTCCCTCGTGGAAGGGCCATCGCTCAACGGATAAAAGGTACGCCGGGGATAACAGGCTGATAACCCCCAAGAGCTCATATCGACGGGGTTGTTTGGCACCTCGATGTCGGCTCATCACATCCTGGGGCTGGAGCAGGTCCCAAGGGTTTGGCTGTTCGCCAATTAAAGTGGTACGTGAGCTGGGTTCAGAACGTCGCGAGACAGTTTGGTCCCTATCTGCCGTGGGCGTCGAAATTTGAGAGGAGTTGACCCTAGTACGAGAGGACCGGGTTGAACGTACCTCTGGTGTACCTGTCGTCGTGCCAACGGCGCAGCAGGGTAGCTATGTACGGACGGGATAACCGCTGAAAGCATCTAAGCGGGAAGCCTCCCTCGAGATAAGATTTCTTAGAGCGGTCAAAGACCATGACCTTGATAGATCGGGTGTGGAAGCGCGGTAACGCGTGAAGCTAACCGATACTAATTGCTCTATTCGCGCTTGATGAGTCCCACCATCAACAACAGCCCTGGGCTGAGGTTGATCGGATGGTTGGTCAGAAAGCCAGGTGCATCGATTTAGAACCCTTTCTCCAGACGGCGTCATAGCGCACCGGCTTCATTGCTTGGTGGTCATAGCGTCGGTGTCCCACCCGATCCCATCTCGAACTCGGCCGTGAAACCCGACTGCGCCAATGGTACTATCGCTTAAGCGATGGAAGAGTAGGTCGTCGCCAGGCATTGCAGCCGGTGCGCGCGCCGTTCGGGGAAAGAAGAACCCATTCACAATGTAGTTTCCCTCATGGGAACCGTCGCGGGGTGGAGCAGCCCGGTAGCTCGTCAGGCTCATAACCTGAAGGTCATAGGTTCAAATCCTATCCCCGCAACCAACAATAGCCCGCAAGTCGAGAGACTTAGCGGGCTTTTTCGTGTCTGCTCGAGATGGGGCAAAGCGGCTTAGGAAGCCTGCAGGAAGCAAGCTGTAGCGTGGGCCTGCGTAGCCCCGACCGCTTTGCGGCCGATCGCGTTGACCCAGGTCTCGCTCCGGTGCGGACGGACGTCCTTTGATAGCCAGAGTTCCGCGGGCTCGAGATGAGCTCGAGTAAGCAGCTGCTCCATGCTCCGGACGGTAGTGTCCGTAAATCTCTGACCACCTACATCTCGCTCGCCGTCACCAAGCTTAAGCGAGACGTAAAGCGAACCACCGGCTCGTAGAGCTCCAGCAAGCTGCGCAACGGCACCCTGGAGGTGAGCTGCGGCGACGTGGAGTAGGCTGGCGTTTGCCCAGACACCGTCGAAGGCTTCCAACCAGTGGACCTCCTCGAAGGTTAGTTGCTGCACCTCTAAGCCGGTATAAGCTCGTGCAAGACGTACCATCTCGGCCGAGGCATCAAACGCCGTGACATTATGGCCGGCTTTGTGAAACGCGGAAGCGTCTCGCCCACTGCCGCAACCGGCGTCTAAGATCATAGCAGCAGCAGGTAGGCCGGTAAGGAACCTCGCCCGCACCTCCGACATGTCGACGTTCACCGTATCGACGAAATAAGCCTGGGCATTCCGATCATAGAACTCGATCGACATCAGAACGCCGCCTCGGCTGCAGCTAAGGGCTCCCAGCGCGCCACTCGCGCTCGGGTGATGGTCGTGTGGACGGACTGCAAGAATGCGGCTCGTACGGCCGTCGTAGCGCCAGTCTGTAGGATTTAGGTCTCGCGTAGTGGGTGATGGCTCGTGATGAGGAACTCATTACGCCTGTGAAGGCGGTCGAGCAGCGCCAGCGCTGGCACGAAATCCGACTTCCCAGCGCTTCCGCGATTACACCGCCTGCATGCCAGGACGAGGTTCCAGACCCCGTCGACGGATCCCGGCAGGTACGAGCGAAGGGACCAGGGGAAGAAATGGTCGACGTCCGCCAGCTCCTCGCCCGGAATGGTCGACACCGGCGCGAAACAGTAGAAGCAGCGACCTTTCTGGTAGCCGTTCAGGGCCGCGCGCGACGAGGTGACGTTGACCCGCCCGCGATGCCTTTGCACCGTGAGCTGGTCGCCCTCCTGGTCATATTCGATGCGGGCGTTGGTCACGCCAAGCTCCCAAGCGGTTTCCACCAGCCGCCACCTCGCTTAAGTCTCACTGTCGAGATCAGCCGCAGATCCACTCTGGAGCAATCGGTACATATCATCTGTCAGACGAAGACCGGCACTCTCGCTTCGCTCATCGATGAAGAAGCGAGTTTCCAGGTCTGCGGGGCCGAGCCGATGAAAGGCGTCAACTACGTTGTTGAAGCCGAAGCGAACCGTCGTGTCTCTCAGCTCTGCCACGCTGACCTCACCCGCGTTCGCCCGCCGGCAACTCTCGACGAAGCGGCTAGTCTGGCTGGTCGTCTGTCGCGGCGCCGTAGAAAGGTGCCGACAGATGTGGCGAGCGAATGGCTCTGCAAGCTCATCCATACGGATGAGGTCGTTCTCCCTAGCCCCGAGCTCCAACAGGCTCCTAGCCAACGCGAACTTGTAAGAGGCTACGTTTCGCCCAAACAGGATCAGCGCTCGCCATTCGTTTGCCAGCGAGGGCTGCACGTCGAGGAAGGCTGTCACGGTCTGCTCTTATCCCCCACAGGTTGGCCTTGCCAGATTATGACCTCGAATGGGTATGCTCCTCCATCCGCTGCCGATGATGTCCGAATTGCGAAGGCGTTCGCGCTGACTAATCACCTGACGCCCGTGCCAGGCCGGAGTTAGGGAGTCTCAATGATCCGCACTTTGACCTTGCTCGGTAGTCTCATCCTGGTCGCAATTGCGCCGCAGACCCGGGCAGCCGAGCCGAAGAGTCCGCTGGCGGGCACTGAGCGCCTGGACGGGCTCTTGCCAGTTCATGTCGACCGGAAGGATGGGCGCATTCTCCTGTCCCTTCCCGCGTCTGGCAAAGACGGGGTAGCCACCCGCTTACTCTATATGACGGCGCTCAGAACTGGGCTTGGCTCTGCGCCCATCGGATTGGATCGCGCTCAGCCCGGACCGGCTCAGATCCTGGTAGTGCGCCGCCTCGGCAAAAAGGTGGCGTTCGAACTCGAAAACCCGCGGTTTCGGGCGTCGAGCGGCACAGCCGCTGAGCAGGCGGCAGCGCGCGACGCGTTTGCAACATCCACGCTATGGCTCGGCGACGTAGTTCCTTCTGCAGACGGGCGGCTGCTCGTCGACATCGCGCCATTCTTAACCCGCGACACGAAAGGCATCGCCGATCAGCTCAGGGCGGGAGGAGAGAAGGGCTGGAAGATTGTCAGCGACCTGAGTGCCGCGGATGTGAACGCGGTCAGGGCTTTTCCGCTCAACCTGGAGTTTGAGGCGCGACAGACCTACGCGACCGAGACTCCGGGTCCTGAGGTGCGCAACATTGCGCCGGACCCGCGGCAGTTCACGATCGTCGTCCGCCACAGCTTAGTCGCCCTGCCGGCGGCAGGGTATGTGACCCGCGCGTTCGATCCCCGCGCGGGTAGTTTTGCTACGCAGACGCTCGACTTCGCTGCGCCCTTGGGTGAGCAGATCGTTCAGAACCTCGCCAACCGGTTCCGGCTCGAAAAGACCGATCCCGCTGCTCCGCGTTCGCGAGTCAAAAAGCCGATCGTCTTCTACATCGACAATGCCGCACCCGAGCCGATTCGGACCGCGCTTCTAGAAGGTGCCTCCTGGTGGAAGGCGGCGTTCGAGGCGGCGGGTTACATCGATGCCTACCAAGTCAGGATCCTGCCCGACGGCGTGGACCCGCTCGATATTCGCTACAATGTCGTGAATTGGGTAAACCGAGCTACCCGCGGCTGGTCCTACGGCTACGCCGTTGCTGACCCACGTACCGGCGAAATCCTAAAAGGCGCGGTGCTGCTCGGATCGTTGCGCGTGCGCCAGGACATGCTGATTTACGAGGGGCTGGTCGGGGCGGCCAAGACTGGGAAGGGCGGCCCAAACGACCCGGCGCAGGTAGCGCTTGCCCGCATTAGGCAGCTGGCCGCTCACGAAGTCGGGCACGCGCTCGGGCTCCTCCACAACTTTGCCGGCAGCACGCAGGACCGTGCCTCCGTGATGGATTATCCAGCGCCGCGCATAGGCCTAGTGAACGGGGTGCCCGACTTATCAGATGCGTACGGCGTAGGATTGGGGGTCTGGGACCGCTTCGCGATCGATTGGTTGTATGGTGACCCTGCGGGCACGGATTTCGTAGTTGCAGCCCGCGCGAAGGTCACAGCGGCGCAGCAACGTGGGCTGCGCTTCGTTGCCGACGAGAACGCCCGAACGGTGTCGTCATCTCAGCCCTGGGGCAGCTTGTGGGACGACGGCAGCGACGCCGTTGCGGAGCTCGACCGTATGATGGGTGTCCGTGCGGCCGCGGTTGCGCGATTCGGGCCGGGCGCATTGGCCCAAGGAGAGCCGGCATCCAATCTCCGCCGCAAGTTTGTGCCGATCTGGCTGCTGCACCGCTACCAAGTGGAAGCAGCGGCGAAGCTACTGGGCGGGGTGGAATCCGAGTATGCCGTCGCCACCGACGGGCACGGTATGGCGAAGCCAGTAGCGGCTCTCGCGCAGGTGCGCGCACTAGACGCGCTAGTCGCAACGTTAAAGCCCGAGGCGCTCGATGTCCCCGAGCAGCTAATTCCGCAACTCTCGGCCGGGTGGTCCGGAGAAAGCGATCGGCAGAACGACATTGAGGTAATTCGCACCGCGGGCACTACCGTGTTCGACCCATTGGCGGCGGCGCAGGTGTCGGCCCAGGTCACACTAGACGCGCTATTGGCACCTGAGCGACTGGCGCGGATGGCCGACCAGCATCGTCGCGACCCCTCCATCCCCGGACCCGGACAAATTGCTGACCGGCTACTGGCATTGCTGCAGCTGCCGGCTGCTACGGCTCGGCTCGACGCAGTGCATCGCGCGGTCGGTACTCGCATCGTCCTCAGCCTGGCTAAGGCGGCCCGCGCCCCAGGAACGGGGCCGCTTGCCGCTAGCCGGCTTGATCAGGCGCTTACCGACTGGGCCAAAGCGCAGAATGGGCGACGGTTTGCCGATCTGGACGAGCGAGCGTGGGCGCTATCGACGGCACGCCTCGTGCTCGATCGAGAAGCGCTGGAGGTCGCGCTCAAAGATGAGCCTGCTGAGCCAAGGATCCCGCCCGGGATGCCGATTGGCTAGAGGGAGATCCGTCGACAAGGTTCGCTGATGCGCTGGTGGCGGGCAGGAACGTTCGCTGAGATCAAACGAGTAGGCGGGACATCCTAATGCCGCATGACGGCGTTGCGGCCAGCGCTGGTCTTTCGCCGTTCGTACGCTGTCCCGTAAGCGGCGACTGCCCGAGCGAGCTAGGTCCGCCCTAGGGTCCAAACCCAATCAGCGGGTTGAGGCGGGGGCGGTTTTCTGATTCACCCCGGGCGCGGTGGCGACGGAGGTGATCATAGCGCTTTTCTGGTTATGGACGAGGCGTGGGCGGCGATCGAGCCGCACTTGCCCAAGAACCGGCCCGGCGCGCGCAGGGTAAATGACTGCCGCGTGATCTCGCTAACGCGGTCCTGCGGTTTGGGCATCCTTCATGTACTCAATAGCGGAGGACGCTGGTGCGACTGCCCGGCCGACTACGGGCCATCCACAACCGTGTACAACCGGTTCAACCGCTGGTTGGCGCGGGGCTTCTGGTTGAAGCTGCTGGACGCCCTGGTGGACGCGGGTGCGGTAACGAGGAGTACCGCGATCGACAGCACCTACGTCAAAGCGCAGCGCGCCGCGTGCGTGGGCAAAAGGGGGCTAAAGCGCAGGCGATCATCGGTCGCTCGCACGGCGGCTGGACGACCAGCCGTAGGCCGGGCGTAGCTCAACATCCACGCTCCCACCGATGTCGTCGGCCGTCCCTTCGCGCTCCTGCTGACGCGCGGCAACGTCGCCGACGTGACCGCCGCGCCCGAGCTACTCGCCCGGATGGCCCGTGCGCGGTACGTGCTCGCCGACAAAGGGTACAACGCCGATCCGCTCCGGAGCTCGCTCCGCCAGGCAAGTGTTGTGTCCGTCATCCCTGGCCGCTCCAGCCGCAAACGGAAGGTACGCTACGACCGCGAGCGCTACAAAGACCGGCGCTTGGTCGAAAACGTCTTCTGCCGCCTCAAGGACTTCCGGTACGTGGCGACCCGCTACGACAAGCTCGCCGCCAACTTCCTATCAGGCGTGGCACTCGCTACCGCGCTCGCGTTCTGGCTGTGAATGAGTCTGGAGCCTAAAATCCTGTCTCCCAACGAACCGCTACACCCTTGTCGTCGAGCGAGTTGACGACGTGACCCGGTTGCCGCCGCCAGAAGAGGCTTGCCTGTAGGTCGCCCAAGATCAGCGGTAATGCGTAACGAGCCTCAAGGTCGAGCTCGCGGCCAGTCGGAGCAAGGTTTAGGGTCTGCTTAGTCCAGACATCCACTGCTCCTGTTCCATAGTTCCAGTGCGTCGGGAGCACGAGGCTGAGCCCGCCATGGGTGACGCGCAACGGCTGCGCGAGCCTCAGGCCGAAGCTGTCGCCCGCAGTCCATAGGTCGGTTTTGCTCAGGTCTGCCGACCAAGCAACGGACCGCAACTGCCCGCCGCCATCGATCCCGCTTAGTCGAGCCGCGGTCCAGCCTTGCTTGACCGAGCCGCCCAGAAGCCACCCGCCGACAGGCGCTCGCACGTCCAGATCCACGAACCAACTCGTCCCGCTTGGTGCGCCAAGCGATCCGCCCAGGCGAGCGCCGAGCAGCGTGCTGGCTTCAGCGAGCCGACGGCCGGTGATGCTGGTGGCTACCGAGCCGAACCGGCGATCCAGCGTAAGTGCCACCTGATGGTAGTCGGACCGCGCCCACTCACCTTCGGGCATCTGATCACGCAGAGTGCGGGATGATACTCGGCCAGACTCTAGGGCAGCCGTCAGGCCAACTTGCCCAAGCTGCTGCCGATAGGCCGCGGCATTCCCGGCACGATTGTAGAACCCAAGCCCACCAGATCCAGCGATGAGAAAAGCCGGCTCAGTGCGACCTGCTAGATGCGCGGAGAGCGCCTGCCCACCCATGGCGAAACCCACACCGAAGCTGGCCTTCGTGCCGAACCGCTGGGTCACCAATCCCGCAATGGCTCGTGCTGCACTCGCGTCGCTTGCCGTCAGTTCCGCGCGGCGGAGTTGGACTCCCTGGCTCGTGGAGGGTGCGACGGTCAGTGCCACCGTCATGCCGCCAGTGGCCAGCGCAACCGATCGGACGCGTCCACCCAGTGCGTTCGCCAATGCAGGTGCCGGAGTATGGCGGTCAATCGTCTGGGCCAGGTCGATCGCAAATGCGCGATTGAAGCCGTCCAGGATAACCGCACCGGTGCCACTTGTTCGTGCGTCGCCCATCGGTGCCGATAAGGTGCCGTTGTTCGTCATCGACACAGTCGCGCCGGTGCCTGCAACCGAGGTCACGCCGACAGGCTGGAACGCGCGCGTAAGATCAAGGACGCCCCGTCCGTAAACAGGATCGGTACCCATCTCGCCTGCATCACGCGCGGTGGTCAGCAGCAGTTCAACGATCTGGGCGCCTGTCAGGTTCGGAAAGGCTTGAGCGAGCAGGGCCACAGCGCCCGAGATCTGAGGCGCAGCAAATGACGTTCCGGACCAGAGAAAAGACGTACCGCTCTCGTCGGGAGCACGAACGCGCTCGCCCACCGCAGTCAGAAATTGCCGCGCGCCGCTTCCGGCTTTGTCACTGAACGACGATGCGATGTCGCCCGCGCCAACCGAGCCTGCAATAATCACCTGATTGCGCGAGACGGACGTGTCGGTGGCGACCAAGGCGAACGGGTCCGGTTCTGCCGTTCCGTCATTGCCCGCCGCGATCACCAGCACGATGCCGGCTGCAGTTGCACGTCCAATCGCGGCACGCAGGTCAGCCGGCATTGCCTCCCCGCCAAGTGAGAGATTGATGACCTTGGCACCGGCCACGCGTGCCGCGTCGACCCCGCGTGCGATGGCGTCGGACGGGAACTTACATCCGGACATCTCGTCGTTGGTTGTCTCGGCGGCACAGGTCCCCGGTCGATCCGCACGAAGCGCGATGATGGTCGCATCGAACGCGACGCCGTGCGTTCCGGCGCCATTGCGCCTGCCGGCGATGGTGAAGGCGACGGCGGTGCCATGACCACTTTCATCGTCAACGGTCGAATTACCCGCTACGTCGCGCGAGGCGGCCGACAGCCGGTCACCGAATTCTTCAGACTGCAGATCGATACCGCTGTCGATCACGCCGACCCCGACGCCTGCTCCGGTCGCGCCTTTATTGTAAGCGCTAAGGGCGTTCATCGAGACCGACCCGACTGTCGCGCGGTACTCGGAGGTGTCGAAGTTGGTGCCGGTGCCGGTTGGGGTAGGTGAGGGTGTCGGTGCGGGGGTCGGCGCGGACGTTGGCGCAGGCAGGGGAGCGGCGACTGGGGGCGGTGGCGACGGCTTGACCCCGCCGCCACCGCCGCATCCACCAAGCAACAGTGCCGCAGCACATACGCCGCATCTCACGACGGAATTGCCGCCCCTCGATAACTGGATATCAACCATCGGTAGCACCTGCGCTCTCACTAGTTGATCGGCAATGAACGGATCGCCACACGATCCATGAACGATCGACTTCGGAGACCAGATCTGCCCGAATGTATACGTCAACAAACATGGTCTGGCGGGTGCTGCCGGATGCCATGAATCTCCTGGCGATCGAGCCCGGCAGGGGTGAGGGCTCGCAGATGACCCACCTGTCCAAGCCAGCCCGCTATGCATCTACGAGTCGTCACTCTAGGTGATCCGGCTGCTAATGATGTCGTACGTGCAGCTTCTCCTCTGGTTTCTGAACATAGGCGACCTGTTATGCGAGTGCGGAATTGACATCTGTCACGTAAGGTCAGGCCGTGGTAAAATAGGTCCGGGCCTACGGTGGCGGGTGACATACCCGGTCAGCGAGTAAACCGCATGCGAGCCTTCCGCCACTCGCGGTCGCACCTGGATGAGATGTGCGTGAAGCTCGGCGGCGAGATGGTCTATCTGTGGCGTACGGTCGATCATAGATTCGAGGTGCTCAACAGCTACGTCACTCGAGTAAGAGATGAGGAGCCGGCCTCAGGTTCGTAGCGGCGCTCAAGCGGGAATGTAGCCCTGAGACGATCACCACAGACGGGCTCCGCTTCGGCGTCCGCCGCCGCCAGCCCTTCCATCATGCGCGTGAATACGCCGCGCTCGCCCGTCCGCTTCCATCGATTGTAGAACGTTTTATGGCGGCCGTAGTCTTTCGGGGCGTTCTATTCGCGCAGCCCGTTGCGGTTAGCCATTAACGATGCCGCTCAACACCGGCCGGTCATCCACCCGAGGCCTGCCGTGGTTTTTGGGAAAGAGTGGCCGCAGCCGCTCGACCTTCGCATGCGTCAGCCAAAACAGGTCTCTCATCCCCGGCCTCCTCCCGAAGCCTGGATCAGATCGCGCCTCTCACATAAATAGTTTCTGATCCTAACAGCCCGTCGCCAAGGTCAGTAACGACCCCAATGACACGAATGAATTGTGGGACCAGAAATGTAAGCACATGGGTTTCGCCACCCTGCTTTTGGCCGCGCTGTTTGTAGTGCGTTGATCAATCATCCTGACGACTGGCTTGACCTTTGCCGTATTGCGAAGCTAGCGCAGTAAGGTTCACGTATTTTCTTTCGGTGGATCGTCGCCAGGTGGGTTCTCGAAGTCACTCGACACCCGCTAAATTAGATGAACGGTAAAATGATTAGCGTCCAAAGCGCTAAACCGAGTGGAATGCTAATCACGAGGCCTTCCATCGTGCGGCGGCTATCGTCACATAGTCGGTCCATTTTACGTCGACTCCGCTCTCCCCCTTGTTCACCCGGTCAAGAGCGCATCAGCTCAGGACTTGTTCCTACTTCGGCTGCTCGGTCCACCAATCATACGCGGTTCAAGCTCCGCACGGCGCGGTGAGGGCTCTGAACTACCTGCTTTCGCGATTTGAAGAAGCCATCCTCAATCAGTCTGCCTACACGGTTGTCGCGTGCTCTGGCGGAAGGGAACCCGAGCGCGACGGCGATCAAGCGGCGTCCGGCCCGCTTGGCGGAAGCCGCCAACGTGAAACCCGCCTCGGCAGTATATCCCGTCTTGATCCCGTCGACGCCGGTTACCCGGCCGAGAAGCTGGTTGTGGTTAGCGTAACTACGCTCATGCCAAACGAGGACACGACGGCCGAAAATGGGATAGCGGTCAGGATGTATTTTCAAGATCGCGCGCGCTAGCGTCGAGATGTCACGCGCGGTGGTCCACGTTCGCTTGTCGGGTAAGCCAGAGGCGTTGCCGAATACCGTGTTCCGCATGCCAATCGCCCGCGCCTTGGCCGTCATTAGCTTGGAGAAGCGGCGCTCGTCAGTGCCTAGCCTCTCGGCGAGCACCACCGCAGCATCGTTCGCCGATTTGACCGCCACCGCACGCATCGCATCGCGAACGGTGATGGACGCGCCGGCACGAAGGCCGAGGCGTACGGGGACCTGCGAGGCCGCCGAGTGTGAGATAGTGAGCCGCTCGTCAAGCCGCAGCCTGCCACTCCTAAGCGCATCGAAAACTAGAAACAGCGTCATGATCTTAGCAATCGAGGCCGGGCGACGCAGGCGGTCTGCGTTCCGCGCGTAGAGAACGCGGCCGCTGCCAGCCTCGACCACAATTTCAGCGGCGCCGGGTCGAGCAGAAGCAGCGGTGGCCGGGGCACCAACGGCCAGCGCAATAGCCAGCGCGCAAACCTGCCCTAATCGCCCAATCCAATCCACCAATGACCTGCTCCATCCAATGTAGCAGGCGGTGATACGGTCAGGCCGATTAACCACACCTAATGATTCTCGGCGGACGGCCCGGTCAAAGGATCTACGTCCGCTTTGAGCCATTGCGGACACTCGCGCTGTGATCGCAATCGGCCCAGCAACGACAACTATCAGAACTGCTTCACGAACCCGCAACGGATGTTCAGCTTTAATCGCGTGCTCCGCACCTACGTCGCGGCCGGAGAGGATGGAAAGCCAAAGCCGATCGGCGAATAGCGTGGGTACGAAAATCGGCTAGGGTCCAAACTCAATAAGCGGATTGAGTTGAGCGCCGTTTATTGATTCACCGTTGCCGCGATAGCGACGGAGGTGAGCATGGCGCCGTTGTCGGACGAGGCGTAGGCGGCCATCGAGCCACGCTTGTCCAAGAACCAGCCTGGAGCACGCAGGGTGGATGACCGCCGCGTGATCTCCGGCATCTTTCACATGCTCAAGAGCGGGGTCGTTGGTGCGACTGCCCGGCCGACTACGAACCATCGACGACCGTGTACAATCGGTTCAACCGTTGGTCAGCGCGTGACTTCTGGCTGTAGCTGCTCGACGCCCGGTGGAAGCAGGCGCGGTAACCGGGAGCACCGCCATCGGCAGCACGTACATCAAAGGCCAGCGCTCCGCGTTCGGCGGAAAAGGGGGGCTCGGGCGCAAGCGATTGGCCGTTCGCGGAGTGGTAAAACGACCAAGATCCACGCCCTCACGGACGTCGCCAGCCGCCCGTGGGCGCTGATGCTCACGCCAGGCAACGTCGCCGACGTGACTGCCGCACCCGAGCTGCTCGCCCGCATGGGTCGCGCCCTCTACGTGCTGGGGGACAAGGGCTACGACGCCGACCCGCTCCGCCAAGCCGGGGTCGCGCCAGTCATCCCAGACCGCTTCAGCCGAAAGCGGAAGGTCCGCCATGACCGCGAGCGCTACAAGGGACGGCAACTGATCGAAACGCGTTCTGCCGTTTGGAGGATTTCCGTCGTGTGGCCACCCGCTACGATAAGCTCGCCGCCAACTTTCTGTCAGGCGTCGCGCTCGCAACCGTGCTCGCGTTCTGGCTGTGAACGAGTCTGGAGCCTAGCAACCCATTGCGGACATTCACTTTCAGCTTGATGATGACCATCTCGCTCAAGCGACCGTCGCCTGCTCACTCGCGAATGATCAGAAAACGATCAGGCAATCGGTAATGCGTTGAATGGTCGAGTGCATCTAGATCACGATGGTGCCGTATCTCCGGTGATGATCTTCCAGTCGCGTCGTAGGTTGGCGCGTGTCGTTTTTTTATGCGCCGACTTACGCGTTGTACTGCCAATGAAACCTGTGAATGCGCTCCCGAAGTCCCGAACTTGGACATCGGATCGAAACCAGATCACGAGTTCATTCAGTTTTGTGTACGGGGTGATTTAGCTAAGGCGGCAATTTGTCGCTCGACTCAGGGAGGAGATGCCACGATGAAAACGCTGTCTTTAATCACCGCAGCTATAGCTGCTGCCACGCTTGGTGCCCCAACGGACGCAGCAACCGTTGTAGTTCCAACTGGTCTCGACAGCATCGAGGGTAACAGTGGTAGCCGCAACGTGCTTGGTTTCATCAACGTGGCTCGCATGCAGCAAGTATTTAATGCTGATCAGTTTTTGATTGGTCCTACGATTATTACGAGCGTGTCTTTTCGTGCCAACGGCGCAGCCTTTGGCGGCATCTTCGGTGGCCCGGGTACAGCGTTCTCGCGCACAACCCAGGGTTTCCAACTTCAGCTATCTACAACGTCGGCCAGCGCCGACAATCTCAGCGCAAATTTTGCCGCTAATATCGGGTCGAATGTCATCGATGTAGTGCCACGTAGCAATGTCACCTACTCGTCGAGTGCGCTTAGCTCCAATGGCACGACCAGAGACTTCGACGTGACATTCAATTTCGTGAACTCATTTCTATACGATCCTACAAGGGGCAATCTCCTGCTCGACATCACGAGCTTTAACGGCAGCGATCGCTCCGGCACCACGCTCGACGGGCAGAGCGTTGTGGGTGACGGAACGTCAAGTCTGTTTCTTCAGAATGGCACCAGCGGTACCGGGGCCACAAGCACGTTCGGGTACGTCGCACAGTTTGGAACCGCCGACGTGGCGGGTGCCGTCCCGGAGCCCGCATCTTGGGCCATGATGATCATCGGCTTTGGAGCGGTAGGCGCAACGCTGCGTCGCAAGAACAGAGTCACGTCGCGCGTTCAGTTCGCCTAAGTTTCGCCCATTAGAAGTTGATAAAGGCCGTCGGTTGACGGATCGGCGGCCTTCTTTCCGGGTGTTCGCACTTGGCGCTCGCGCCCGCGCAGCGGATGGCCTGATCCCTGACTTTCATAAAGCCATACCAGAGGCCGACGGTCATTCTGATGCAAAGCGACGTCCTAAGCCAGCCCGGGACGTCGCGTTTCGATCTCGGCGGCGTAGGCCTTTGGGAGCCGCGTAGCCGAGTGAGGAACGGAAGGCGGTCGGTGTTGCAGTCGTGAACCTAGGCCGCGACGGTCGAGCGGCTTGGGCGAGGCTGGTGAACAGCGTCTCGTTCAAAGACTCGTCGTGCATGCGGCCGTTGAACCTCTGGACATAGCCGCTCTGCCTCGGACGCCCTTGGGCGATGTATGCTCGGCTATCCCAGTCTAGCCCGACCAGCAAAGCACGGCGTTTCAGGTGAGCTCCGTCTCATTGTCGCTGATGAAGATGATGGGAGCATCGCGACGCGCCTAGTGGGTCGCCAGCTCGCGCACCACCCGCCGGCGGGAGATCGAGACGTCCACCACCCCGGCCAGGCGTTTTAGCGTGACGTCGTCGCCAGCGTTGAGCATGCGGAAGCGCCGGTCGGTCCCGAGCTGATCTTGTAAGAAGTCGAGGCTTCAGCGCTGGTTCGCCAGTGCCAGCACCGGGGAAGGCGCCCGCGAGCCAGTGGCGCGCTCTTTACCTCGCCTGCGCCGGACGCTGAGGCCTCCTCTCCATAGAGGCGCTGGACTCGCCTCCTTTTGACAAGGCGACCCTCGCGCCGGAGCAGGGTGTGCAAGCAACGGTAGCCGAACCGCCGACGCTTGCCGGCCAGCTCGCGCAGGCGCACCGGCAGCGCCGCGTCGTCCGCCCTGCACGAGCGGTAGCACATGCCCTTCCTGTCCGCGCCGATAACGACGCGGGCACGCCGATCGTTCATGGCGAACGCGGCCGAAAGATATACGACCGGCTCTCGCTGCGCGGCCGCACCAGCAGTTCTTTGACAGCAGACCGCTCAAACCAACGTTATGCAGCAACGCGTCGACCAAAAGCTACTTAAGCCGTGGCGTTCTCGTCTTCGAACGCCCTGAGACGCCGCGCCTCCGATAACTTCAGCCCGCTATACTTGGCGTTTCAGGCGTAAAAGGTCGCGCTCGACATCCCGCTTCGACGGCAAAGGTCCAGCACGACCGCGCCCACCTCAGCCTCTTTCAGGATGTCGATGGTCTGCTTTCCCGAAAACCATTTCCGCTTCATATCAGTCCCCCTGTTAGAGTCGGACTCATACTTTAAGCGTATGAAAGAAGATGGGCCACGGCACCATAGATGCTGCCGGCTACTGCTTCAGCTAAGTGAGGTACCGAAGTGAAGCAGTGTGATAAAAACACGACTGTAGACTAGTTTCGTTCGCCCGGCACGGTCTGCCTCGCGCGCGGTGTACCGCGAGCGCCCCGGATACTCAGTGCTCTCCCCGCCTGTTCAGAAGACTGGGAGTAATCGTTAGCAATCACCTCAGGTTTCATTAGCAGCGACGGAATCAGCTTTGCTGGTCGTTCATCAACGCGCAAAGAGCTGCGGTGAATCGCACGATCCGCCGCAATTACCGGCTCAGCGTGCGCATCAACTGCCAACGACTTGCTAGAATTTGACGGGCCTATCGGGCTGGCACTCGGATCGGCTGCGTCAACGGGTATAGGAAGGTCAGAACCGTAAGACAGGGATCGCGTAGGCCAAGGCTCTGGTTCAGAGCCGGGATGCCGCTGCTTGAAACCGCTTGGTTGACCCCAAGCTCCTTTCCAGCGGTAGAAGATGTGGGCGCCAATGCTGGTAGCTCGATCTAAGCTCGCCGCCCAGTAAGGTACGACCCAATTGGCATGGTAGTGCGTCGCGTATCCAACTGGCTCAAAAACAAACCCATCGAGCGCAGCTTGGGCTATGAGGAGAGCCCTGGACCGGGCTCGCGATGCCACGGTTCGGGTTAACGACCCGTCGCAGGTAAAAGTGAATTGACAGCCAGTTATCCGGTTCGAACCTTGATACACGACTCCACACACACTTGATGGAAATGCGGGATTGCGCACCCGGTTGAGTACGACCTGCGCCACTGCTCGTTGTCCTGCCAAAGGTTCCGAAGCTGCCTCATAGTAGACGGCATCGGTGAGGCATTTCAGAGCGCGACCATAGCTTTCCGAAGATCCGGAAAGACGAAAAGAAGCTGCCGGAGGGCCTACATCATCAGCGGAGATCTGCTCTGCGTTGAAAGCAACCGCTTCGCTAACAGTAAAAGGAAGATAACTAACTGGAGTGACTAACGGCGTAGTAACGGGCCGATTTCTCGGCTTCGGCGCGATGCTCCTGACAAGCTCAGTCGCTTCTCTTGGATCGGCTCGCATAGTCCCCTGCGATGCCCACCAGAGGAGCGTGAGCGAGGTCGCGCCGAGGCTCGCGACGATAATGCGCGGATCAAAAGAACGGGAAGCTATTTGCATGGTCGATGAGCAGCTGTAGCAGATACTTGCCGCCAAGGTAGCTAGGGCCCTCGTCTCAGGCTGGCACGGCCCGAAATTCTGATCGGTCCTATGCCTCTGAACCCATCGAGTTGCGCCCAAGCTCGGACCACAACAGCCCTCAGGCCCGACACGGTGACGAATGTACGACGATACACTTTTGCGGACTCAACCTACCTAGCGGGGCCGCGACGCCGTCATGATCGACGGACCATCCCGCTCTCTATTTTGCGCTTTGCGCAATGGTCCGGAGGTGGGCCGATTACACTGTTAACCATGTGACAACCCTGGTCGGATATTGCAGCGAGGAAAGGTACGCGACATGCAAATCGAACGCCGAGCTAAGCCGCAATTTGCTTTGGACTTACCGTGTACGATCCGTGTCCGAGGCGGGCAAACTAGACCCGTGAGCCTAGGGTCAGGACCCATTGATGAGAGCGCCGCGATTTGATTCAGGCTCCGCGAGGAGACCGGGGATGAGCGCCTGTTTTGGCTGACGGACGAGCAGGTGGCGCGCCTGCGGCCGTTCTTCCCCAAGAGCCACGGCAAGCCTCGAGTCGACAACCGGCGGGTGCTGAGCGGCATCGTGTTCGTCAACCGCAACGGGCTGCGGTGGTGTGATGCGCCCAGCGCCTATGGTCCGCATGAGACGCTGTACAACCGCTGGAGGCGCTGGGGTGAGAAGGGCGTGTTCGTCCGCATGAAAGAGGGGCTGGCTGCAACGGATGCCGAGCCGAAGACTGTCATGATCGATGCGACCTACTTCACTCGTAGGGCGGCGTAGCCACCGCGCACCGCACGGCATCGAGCCTGCAAGTTAAAAAGGGGGCCTCGGGCGCCTGATCGGCCGCACGAAAGGAGGCATGAACACCAAGCTTCACACTGTCGCCGATGCGAACGGCCGCCCGTTGAGCTTCTTCATGACCGCGGGCCAGGTCAGCGACTACACTGGTGGGGCCGCTCTGCTGGACGAGCTGCCCAAGGCGCAGTGGCTGCTGGGCGACCGGGGCTACGATGCCGACTGGTTCAGGGACGCCCTGCAAGCGAAGGGCATCCAGCCCTGCATCCCGGGCCGCAGATCCCGTAACGAGCCGGTCAGGCACGACAAGCGTCGCTACCGGCGTCGCAGTCGCATCGAGATCATGTTCGGACGGCTGAAGGACTGGCGCCGGGTCGCCACCCGCTACGACCGGTGTCCCGCCGTCTTCTTCTCCGCCGTCGCCCTCGCCGCCACCGTCATCTTCTGGCTGTGATCAACGAGTCCTGATCCTAATCTCCTATGCGCTCCAGCTTTCGAAGCTCGACCTCGTGTACGTGAACGTTCTGAATGGTCGGAGCGGCCCCGACATCGCAGAAAGCCATATTGAGGCGCCGCCAAACTCAAGGCTATGTAGGTCAGGCGAGACTCACCATGCTTAATTCAACAAAGCGACGTGGTGGCTCATTCCGAAGCAGCCCCCAAATGACCTAACAGGGTCTCGCTCCTTATAGTGTGCGAGGCATATGACTGAGTATACGACCAGGCGGTACAACGACGGCGAGGTTCTCTCCGAGGTTGAGCGCCGGAGGCGCTGGACCCCGAAGGAGAAGGTCCGGATCGTCGAGGAAACGTACCTGCCGGGCATGAGCGTCTCCTACTTCGCCAGGCGGCACGGCATCGGACCCGGCCAGCTGTTCACTTGGCGCAGGCTGATGGCGCAGGGCGCGCTGACCACCGCAGCAGCCGGCGAGGAGGAGGTGCCCGCGTGCGACTGACGGGCGCTGGAAGCGCAGATCCGCGAGCTGCAGCGGCTGCTCGGCAAGAGGGCGATGGGGAACGAGATTCTGCGCGAGGTCGTGTCCCAGACCGCAGGCGAAAAAAACTACTGCTGCGCTCGACCTCGTTGCCCGGGGAAGGCCCGTGACCGCCGTTGGCGACGCGCTGGGCGTCAGCCGGCAGCACCTGTCCTACATGCGCAACAAGCCACCGTCTGGGCGGCGAGGACGACCGCCGCTGCCCGATGCCGAGCTGGTGGCCGACATCGGCGTGCTCATCGTCGAGCTGCTGACCTATGGCTATCGTCGCGTCCGTGCCTTGCTGAGGCGGCAAGCGCAGGCGACCGGGCGCGCAGCGCCCAACTAGAAGCGCGTCTAATGCGTCATGAAGGTGCACGGGCTGCCTCCAGCTGCACAGCCCCCGAGGCAAAGGACGATGCCATGACGGCCGGTTCGCGGTCGGCGAACGCAGAAGCTGGTGCTCGACGCACTGAAGTTCGGGTGCAACGATCGCGAGAAAGAGCCTGCCCCGGCGGAGGTCGGGGTGCGGGTCGCGTTCGAGCTCGACTGCTGCGATCGGGAAGCCATGGGCCACGTGGCGACAACGGATGGGATCACGTCCGAGGACGTTCAGTGCCTGATCGCGGTCAGCGTCGAGCACCGCTACGGCCCTATGAACCGCGTGCCCGAGCCGATCGAGCGGCTGAGCGACAACGGCAGCTGCTACACCGCTCGCGACACCCGCTCGTCCGCGCGCGACATCGGCTTGGTGTCCCGCCCCACACCGGTCAGCAGCCCCAAGTCGAATGGCGTGGCCGAGGCGTTCGTGCGGATGCTGAAGCGCGACTACGTCCGCGTGAACCCCCGACCCGACGCCCAGACCGTGGTCAACCAGCTGTCAGCTTGGATCGAGCACTCTAACAGTCTGCATCCACACAACGCGCTGTATCAACGGTCACCCGGCGAGTACATCGCGCGAAACCCGAGGCCGTGTCAGGTCTTTGAGGTCCCGAAAACTTTTTCTCTACCATGAATCAACGGGTTGTGGGAATGCAGGAAGCAGCCGCGCATACAGCGTTCACCCCGACTGCCGCTACATCGGCTTCAGGAATATGATAACAAGTAACCAGCTTAAATCTCATACAGCGGTACCTTGCAAATTGGGTCGAGACTTCAGAGATCCTTTATGCTTAAAATACATCCTATGACATACCTCAAGGTGTTCGGCCTAGGCCGTGATAGCGATCTCCGCCTACCGATATATACTTGTCCAGCAACGGAGAACATTGGGACCAAGAGTGAGCAGAATGCGGGTAGAATAGCATCCTACACACTTCCTAATATCAAAATGCTGGTTTATGCAAGCGCCAGTATCGGCGCTTTAGTAGGTTCGCTGAATGTAGTCAGCACATTAGATAAGCTGCAAAGTACCGGATCGACTCGTAATATAAACCGCGAGCTCTCATTTAACTTAAAGATGGCTTCAAGATCGCGAACTGTTACTAATAGAATTGTCGAGTTTGACAAATCGTCAGTGCTTGGATCAGGTTTGAGGGTGGCTCAAGGCGTTGCGGTCGAGCCGCGCCTCGTAGCGTTGTCGGGAAGAAAAGCGCGAAACAGTCTCATTCATGATCCAGAGACCGTAGTGATCAATCCGCTACCCGAATTGATGCCGAGCAACGACCCCTCGCCGGGGCCGAGCACTTCATCAATCAACTCAGGAGCATTGTTAGAGAATCCTGCTTATGAAAGCATCACTCCCAACATATCGCACATTGTAGCACGGTTCCTCCCAAGCAGTCGAGTAGATAGCAATATCAACCCCGTTTCCGATAGTGTGGAAGGATCGTCTAACCAGACTGGGCTAATTTCAAAAAATATATTGACAGCGAGCGTTATTCCAGAATCCGGAATGCAACATGATTATAGTTCGCCGGAAGCTGCACACGAGCGTGAAACCAAGATCTACGGTGCGCTTACTGATAATGTCCTGCCACAGAGTGAGACTGGTGATCTAGATATTACAATTCAGAACGCCGACAAAAACCTTGTTCTCGATAACTCGATCTTTGCCGATGTCGAGAGCAGGGCTGTTGTCCAGCAACTAAGCGTCGCTCATGCTGATGATGTCGCGCACCCAGGTTCTGAGATCGCGTCTTCAGTATCGCGGAGATCAGTTCATGTTCCTAAGGCTTCTTACTCCGAAGAGCGACGCCGGGCACCGGAGTATACAGCATCAACGATACAAAAGAAAGGCACAAGAGCAGCGTATTCGTTACCGAGTAAAAGCCAAAAAATGACGACTGCTGTTTCTGCAGTACAACAATCAATAAGTCGCCCTATGCAAACGTGGAATGGAATTGAATTCTCAGTAGCCACGCGCGTCCATGGTAAATCGGCCGGAACTCTGAATATGCTGATTGCAAATGCGAGAGTAGATTATCCAGAGCACATCGGGACGGATATTTCAGTGAAGCTGAGTGATGTACTCAGCCTGCTGAGCTCAAAGTTCAAGCCGGACTCACTTCAGCGATTGTCGAACTCAAGCGCAGCACAAAACTATGTTACTCTCAATGAGTTAAGACTACGTGGTATACCTGTCTCTTTCAGTGACGATGACGTTCTAGTATTTGGCTCTAACCAGTGAATATGGATGTCTGACTTCCGCCTTTAGGATCATAACTTATAAATGTGAGAGGCGCGATATAGCCAGGGTTCGCAAGGAGACCGGGCATACGCAAGCTGTACTGGCTGACGGACGAGAAGGTGAAGCGCCTATGGCCGTTCTTTGCCAAAAGCTATGGCTAGCCCCGGGTCGATGACCGTCGGGTGCTGGGCGATATTATACTTCGTCAACCGGAACGGCCTGCAACGTCGTAATGCGCCCAGCGACTACGATCCGCACAAGATGTTCTACAATCGGCGGGATCGGCAGGGTGAGCGGGGTTTGTTCCTAGCAATATGGAGGGGCTGGCTGTCGCTGTTGCCGAGTAGAAGACGGTCATAATCGACGCGACCTACCTCCAGGCAGTTTGCACGGTATCAAGCCTACGGGTCAAAAAGCGAGATATCAGCCGCCAGATTAGCCGCACTAAGGGTGGCATGCACACTAAGTTCCACGTCGTCAGCGAAGCCAACGGCTGCCTCGTGGGCTTCTTACTGACCGCTGGCCAGGTCAGTAACTACACTGGCTCGGCAGCCCTGTAGGACGAGCTGGCAAAGGCGCAGTGACTACTAGGTGATCGCGGCTACGATGCCAAATGGTTCAGCGACGCTCTACGGGTCGAAATGCATCCAACTCTGCATTCCGGGTCAGCGATTGCGCAACGAGCCGGTCAGGTACGACAAGGGTCGTTACCGGCGTCGTAGCTGCATCGTGATCCTGTTCCGCGGCCTCAAGGACTGGCGCCGGACCGCCACACGCTACGACCGCTGCCCGACCGGCTTCTTCTCCGCCGTCGTCCTCGCTGCCACCGTCATCTCTTAACTGTGATCAAGTCCCTCTAACCCTGAGCATTTTGCTGGTGTATCAATTTAGCACACGAAGCCGTTTGTTACCGCTGAGATTAATTTAACGCCTCGTTATCGTTTACTTATCGGCGGAACATACGTAAGCGGGATGTGCCAGAGCGACGTAAATTCCTCTCCAATGTTGGTGGCGTGCAGATGTCCGTTCGTTGCTCGCGGATAGTCGAAGGGGAGTTCCTATTATGAAGCGTCTCGGATTATTCGCGCTCGCGTCGAGCATAGCGGTCGCAGCTGCCGCGCCGGCTTCGGCGACCATCCTACTGCCCGGCCAGAACGCTGTGCCGTTCTCACCGATTGACGCCGCGACCCGCGGAACGCAGCTGGCCAGTCTCGAGACGGGCACAACGGGGGCGACCACCTACACCGGGTTTCTGCGTAGCGCGGTTTACCGGAACACTTTGGGAACGCTGGACTTTTATTATCAGGTCGCTCTCAGCACGATCAACGCCGGCGATGAGATCTTCAACATGACCGCATCGAGTTTCTTAGGATTCAGCGTGGACGCCTTGGTCGATACGAGTGACTTCGACGGCGCGGGCTTCTTCACGGCGGCTAATAACCCTAACCTCCAGCGTCCGGCTGGCTCCACCACGACTGCTTCGCGAAACGGCAGCGGCTTGGTCGTTCGGGCCGACTTCGGCGACAATGGCCTAGAAGCAGCCGGGCAGACCAGCGCCACTTACATCTATCGCACCAACGCGACCGACTTCAATTTGGGTGGGACATTCACGACCCAGGACGGCTCGGTCGCCCAGCGCGCAAATTTCCAGCCTGTAGCTGCGGTTCCCGAGCCGGCTGCCTGGGCCATGATGATCGCCGGCTTCGGTCTGATTGGTGGCGCGATGCGCCGTCGTAAGATGGTCACGACGAGCGTTTCGTTTGCCTGAACCCAAGCGATAGCCTGAGTTGATCAGAAGGCCGTTGGTCATATGACCGGCGGCCTTTTGCTGTTTGTGTAGCGTCGCGCGGACTATCGCGGCGGATCGTTGCTCAGCGCGTCGCGTGCTGCGGCGCTGGCGCGAGCGACAAGGTTATGCTGGCTGCGAACGGGTCCGCGTACGTTCGCAGGCGTGCCGCCTATCGTTCAGTGACGGCCGTTCGCGGCCTTGGGTCGAACACGGGGCACGTACCCAGGGCCACGGCGGCAAGATCATACACCAGCGGCGGTACTCAAAGAACGGTCATAAATCGGGCACGATGTGCTGTGCCGAACGCGAAATGGCGATCCCGCAGCCGGTGTTGCTTAGACCACAAATAGTTGCTCGGCCGGCTCACGCGGCGCTGAAGCCGGTGCTCTGAGCTTGCAACGAGCGGGCAACTTCCTGATCCCACCCGCTCGGTGCTCCTAATCGGACCTCATCTGATCCGGAACAATCAGCCCTGGTCGGTTCCAAGGTGCTGTTGCGCGGCAGCCTTCACGTCCGTCGCGCTATACCGACCACCACGCTTTGGCGAGACGGTTGTCTCGGGGTTTTCGGCCTTGGCCGGCTTACGTCCCAGCCAAATCTGCTCTGTTAAGACTCGGCGGCAGTCAGAGTAGGCCAAGGCTACCGTGGGGTAGTCGGCTCCAATACTGTAATGCCGACCGTGGTCGCCGGTGCTGAGTCCGATTGTCAGCAGATACCGACGCAGCGATTTTAGACCGCTTGCCGTCACTCAGGGTGAGAACGCTTGGTGGGTTAGCCAAGCGTTTGCGTGCGGTGACGGCGGGCGTGTTCTGCTGCGGTTTGTCCTCGACTATCAGCGCTGTCACTGCTGCGCTTAAGCTGTACACTGCGTGAAACGTGGACCGGAGCAAGTTCAGGGCTTTCGCCAACACGGCACGGGTGTTCGGGTCACCGAGCCACGCCATTGTGAGTTCGGCGGCTAGCTCGATCTCGAACCTGTGGGTCAGTCATACTGTTTCCATTATCGTCTCTTTAGATGAATCAGCAATACTGCGGCGCTTGCGCCAGCGATGCCGATCGCAGACTGAACGTTATACTCTGCGCACCTCTGGAGTCCCTTGCCGGTCGGACGTTTGATCAGGCGCGACTGCCGCCACATGCTTCTCCGAAGATCCAGCATAGGCAAGACTTGAGCGATCAGCGTGAAAGATGCTGCCCTACAGGAACGCCATACAATTTTTGGAGGGCGGCACTGACCAACGGAGTCGCCTACGCCTACGCTCGATATGGCGCTGTCTAACTCAACGCACACATGCCGTTTAAACGTTCGCTAGGCCGTGTGGACCTATTGGTTGACCGCTTAGACTTAAGTTAAACTGACGCCGTTTGTTGAAGGTGCGGGCGAGCCGGGGCGACCTTTTGGGGCGGAGAGGGGGGTATTGCGCCAGCTATTGCCGGTGAGTTGGGCGAGCGCGGGCCGGGCCGACCGCCGACAAACAACCGTGAGGTGATCAACGGCATCTTGTGGCGCTCCCTGGCGCAACCTGCCCGAGCGGTACGGTAACTGGAACTCGGTTTTTGTCGTTTTCGGCGCTGGAGCGCGTCGGGCGTGTGGGAGGCAGTGTCGACCGGCTTGGCGGAAGTGATAGGCGATAGGGCCTACTACAGCATCAACAGCACCACGGTGCGTGCGCACGTGTCAGCCGCCGATGCTGGAAAGAAGGCGGTGGATAGACACTTAGCCACCCACGGGGCGGGTGGACCAGTAAGCTCCACTGCCTCACCGACGCTCGGGGACGCCCACTCGCGTTTTATCTGACGGGCGGCTAGGCCGCCGACAACCGCTCCTATGGCATGCTCATGGCGTTGTCCGAGCGCAGGCCCAAGGCGCTCTTGGCCGACAAGGGATACGGCGCCGACGCGATCCGGGCCGACCTAGCGGGTCGCCACTTGAGGGCGATCATCTCCGGCCGTTCCAACCGCACGGTGCCCATCCAGGACGACCGCGAGCTCTACAACCCGCTCAACCCGACCGAGCGCATGATCGGTCACCTCAAGATCACCCGCGCCCTCACCACCCGCTACGACAACCTAGCCGAAAGCTACCTCAGCATGGACCAGATCGCCGCCATTCGGCTCTGACCTAAATATGCCCACGTCGCCCGGGAATTTGCCGGGCGCACGTGACGGCGGTGTAGATCAACTCGCGTCCGGGTGCATCGTTCGAGGCGATCTGAACTTTCTACTATGCGCTCTGAAAGCCGCACGACCGGACTGGATATACGCCGATACGGGCCCGTCCTTATAAAGACGGCACAGGAGGCGGGGTGCGAGACGGCCCCGTGCCATTAACCATAGCGGCGGGCGGTTTGCTCGACGGGCGCCGCACCGTGGGTTAGTTTAATCCCATTAAGCCGCGAGAGCGGATTCATTTGGGAAGGATCGCAGTGCCTAAAATGCTAGATTTGCCGATCACGATAGCGCGTCGGTTTGGACGCGCGATCAGAAAGCCAGGCGACGAGGCGGTCGTCCGATTGTTCGAGAGCTTCCGACTCAACCCGGACGAACGGCATCGCATCGCAGGCGAGTATCCCGGCGAACTCGCCAAAGTCTTCTTCGGACCTAAGACCCGCCTGGTCGATAAATGGCTGCATTATCTTGACATCTATGAGCAGCATTTCGGGTTGTACCGGGGCGCGGACCTCAAGATGCTCGAACTGGGTGTGTTTAAGGGCGGCTCGCTCGAGATGTGGTACCAATATTTCGGCCCGAACTCGACGATTTATGGCGTCGACATCGATCCCGCATGTGCAGCTTACGAGACCGCTAACACTCACATCCGGATCGGATCGCAAGACGACGCGGCGTTTTTACGGACCGTAATTGCCGAAATGGGCACCCCTGACATAATAATTGATGACGGATCGCACATTGCCAAGCACCAAGAGGCGAGCTTCCGGGTGCTGTTCCCAATGCTAAAAGACGGTGGATTATACGTGATTGAGGATCTCCACACCGCCTATTGGCGCTTATGGGGCGGCGGCTACCGACGTAAGGGCTCGGCCATCGAACTGGTCAAGCACATGATTGACGACATGCACGCCTGGTACCACGATCGACCTGTCGAGACGCCTGCAAAGACTGAGATCGGCGCCATTCACATCTACGACTCGGTGGTGTTTATCAAGAAAGTGAGTAGGCGACGGCCGACCCACATTCGAATTCCGGCGACGGGCGATTGAGCGTCGTCCGCAACTCCTGAAATCCTCTTTGACCCGGTCGATCCATAACCCGACCACCACGGGCCGCGCGCACGCCAATCCATGCGCAAGAGTCGACGCGGACGCCTTAGGCGGTGGCGTGAGCGCCGCGTTTCGGCGACAAATACAAGGCCTAATGGCCCTGGCGGATGCGAGCAGGACGCCCGCGCAACGTATCGCTGCAGCGACTGAGCCGTCGGATCTGCGGACGTCGGCGTTGCGGCGGGCAAACCCGGTCCAGACACCGCCTCAGACCGTAAGGTCTGGTGTTCCTATTCCTAGGGTCAAGCGGCGGTCGGCGAAACGAGCGCGAGGCGACAGGCAATTGCGGCGTTGACCCGAATCACAGGAGACGTTTGTTTCGCGAACTACTCGGGCGGCGAGCAGGTCTCGTAGAGAGCGCAAATTGGCGCTGCCCCGTAGTGCTTCATCAGGGCAGCTTGAGTTTCAGATGCTCGGTAATGTTCGCACATAGCCGTTATGGATTGCGATCAGCAACAGCCTGCTGATGTCCTTTTCCCGACCGGTAGCAAACTTCAGGACGCAGAAAGCTGGTCAGCGTGCAGCGCAATCGCCCCGAATCGCAGAAGGCGCCCGATCTCGCGACCGAGGGCCCTCTACCAAGCCCAGCTTGAGCTGGATCTTAGGCGATCGAGACGCTCGACGTGAGCTTCTTTTGACAGCGCAGCGCACCACCGATAAGGCCGGAGGCGGCGATCATGATGGCCCAAGCAGCGGGCTCGGGAACCGCGCCAGCCAAGAAATCCGCTATGTCGAACGCGTTGAGCGCTGGATTGTTGGAGAAGCTGGCAGACAGGATCCGCTCTCCGGCTATCGTCGTCCTTAAGTTTACTTATTGCAACACTTTCTGGTCGCCGTCACCGCGAAGCTCGGCGTCAAAGGCGTGAAGTTTTAACTGCCAGTCATTGAGGTTATAGTCAAAATATTGTGAAGCTCCGGCGAGCCAATCAGGAAGCGGAA
>VYKR01000039.1_pt1 | contig 30975 bp, 6 predicted proteins | sample 5109561 | NCBI WGS metagenome assembly VYKR01 (sample SAMN12291799, study PRJNA351875) | freshwater metagenome | isolation source: freshwater lake | place: USA: Michigan, Ford Lake | collected 2015-08-15
GGCAAGAGACTTAATTGATTAGTTCGCTCTAGAGCGAAAACAATTGACAAAAATCGCCAAATGCTTTTCTATATAAGGGTTACATCCCTTATAACCCCCGTCCATTACATAACAATTCCCGAAGAACCAGAATTAGGCAATTTCCCCATTAAATTTTCTGCTAAGATTAAAAATTGTTGAGCATAAACAATTTGTTCTTGAGCTTGTTCAAGGGTGACAGCATTTAATCCTCCATAATCTCCAGTATTTCGTAATTCCTGGGCCTTGATTAACCATTGGTGATAATCGGCAGGAACTTTGCCTATTTTCACAAATTCTCGACCAAAAGCACTAATTACGGCTGAGTGCTTAGAAAATGATAACCCTTGACCTTCTAGAAAAGCCTGTGCTACATAAAACATTGCATAATAAGCACGAGAGACAGCATAATCTGGGTAGTTGTTATCGAGTAATACTTGTGCTGCGGCAGCACTTTGACGAGCTTTTAAAAGTAATTCAATCTGATCTTCTGTCATAGAATTATTCCCTCTTTACGGATATTCCTCAGCAAAGGACCAGAACGATGAATGAATCGGTATTCATCCATAAATATACAACTGATTACCGCATCTTTTTCTAAAGATAAACTGGCTATAATGGGTCCAGTTTTTTCAATTTCTTCACCTGCATTTACTTCTCCTTTAAGAACCACTAAGACATCAATATCAGAGTCTGGATGTGCGTCACCCCTCGCCTGAGAACCAAACATGATCAACTGTTTAAGGCGATCACCGTAATGTTTTTTTAGCTCTTGTTTCAGTCGATCGAGAATGGTTTTTAGGGAGTCATTGACAATCGTTAATGTCATAGTTAATTATCCTTGGTTACTTTGATTTAGAAGCATAGTACATCACTTTTCATAAAAATTAAAAATTTACTTTTGACCTTGAAAAACTTGTGCAGCTGTTAAATTTAACTCAGGAAAAATTAAGGAATTATTAATTAAATACTTTCCCCTAAATCTTTGCCCCTGATACTCCCCATCGATCAGTTGATAAATAGAAAGAGTCGGTTGTTTTGGCTGTCCAATAAAACGCACTCCACCTATGCCTAAATAATCTACAATCCGGTTCTTCGTTACTTAGTATGGTTCGATAGGGGGGCATAAATCGACTAAATCCTTATCTGGCAAGAGACTTAATTGATTAGTTCGCTCTAGATCAAAAATAATTGACAAAAATCGCCAAATGCTTTTCTATATAAGGGTTCCATCCCTTATAACCCCCGTCCATTGCATAACAAAAACCGAAGAACCTACAATCCAATATTCCTTAATACTGATCGCTTCATAATCAACTAATTTATCACCATAATCATCCCTCCAATTACTACTAACAACTTCAATGACTAAAGGAATAGATTCCCCATTGATAAGAGTTGATTTCTTCTCCCATAATGGCTCATTGATCAGGTTTTGACGATTAATTAGTAACAAATCCGGATTATAACCCGTTTCCTTATCCTTTAACTTAACTAACGCTTTCGGCGGAATACGATAGGGTAAATTCATCCTCATGTATTCTAAGGTTAATTCTTGGGTAAGAAAGCTAGTAATATCCTCCTGTTGTCCTGTGGGTTGCATCTCGATAATTTTCCCTTCATGTAATTCATAATGGCGATTTTACGGTAGCCATTCAATAAACTCATCAAAGGTGATTAAGTTTGGTAATAACTGAATCATAAACAAAGTCTCCTACTTTAATTTATTATCGCTATTCCATTTCCAGCATAGGGCTAGAATCAAGAGCGATTATTTAACCATTTTTTAATTTTTTAAGCCGTCCTATTTATGCTCATAATTTTAGCAATTTGTTTGAGAATTTGCAAAATATCCTCTAACTGATTTCTCTGGGGTAAAAGCAGGGAAAAAATGTTAGAAAAGTCATATTGAGGTATTGAGGTTAATCCTCGACTTTGGATAAATTAAGTATAACACAGTTTACCTACAAATGGTAGAATTAAAATCGTGCTTCGCGGTCAATATCCTGGTCGGATTTCATCCCCCGCAAAGGTTGATGTCTTGTCGAAAAATTTAGCGGGGGCATTCATCCGACATTTTAGGTAAATCCCTTGTTAGATAAGCGTTTCAGCGTTTCAATCGGGACTCACTTCTGTTAAAACCGCTATATTTTGAAAGTCTTACCAGAAGCCAGTTTTGGCGACAAGTATAATTACTCGCTTGCATAAATGAGATGATCCAGTTAGAATGGATGGCGGTTGCTCATCTCGGAAATTTTTGGCAAGCTATCTACCATGAGCGTAGATTTTACGAAATTCCCGAGAAAATTCTGAAGGTACTCCGCTATTCGATACTAAAAGGGAAAAGGTGAAATCGATGGCCGCTTTCGAGGAAATACAACTAGAGGGATTGTCTTCGGTCACGGTACCGGGGATCATTTCCCCGCCAGATATATTCGCTAGGGTTCCGAGCATCCCGTCGTCACTCTCCCCCCCCGTGGTTCGGATCGACCACAGGGATGCTACCGATCCGCTCCAGGCGCTCTCCCTTCCCTCCTCGGAATTATCTTCCTTGTCCCTGACCGGACAAGAGCCAACGGTGGGAATGTCCGACGAAGATCCGCTATTGAGCGCAATGTCTCTCGCGACCGTCCCATTACCAGATCTCGTCGTGACTGATTTGAGTGCTCCCCCCGTCGTTCGGGCGGACACGAACATTTTCACAGTGTCGTGGACGATAGCGAATCAGGGAACCGGTGCAACAACTTCGAGGGAGTGGATCGACGGTTTCTATCTCTCCACCGATGCCGTTTTTAACCCGGATACCGATACCAGGCCCGTCGGCTATTACCGGCAAAAATCTCTAGGAGCGGGTGAAAGTTACACCATGAGCAGCGGGCTGACGGTTTATCTGTACGGTCTAACACCGGGAAAATATTATTTATTTCTGGCCGTAGATAGATGGGACGGCGAACTCGACAACGTTCAGGAGGAATCCGAGGAGACGAATAACGTTAGCGCGCCGGTTCCGATCGAGATTCTTCCCCCCGCAAATACAGATTTAGTCGTTTCCGATATTTATATAACGGAGCCACCGGATTCTGGTGGTTTCGTAGGCATTTCTTGGACGGTGACGAATCAGGGAACAGAAATTGCGACGGGAGGCTGGTGGGATTCCGTTTACCTCTCCCGAGACGAGGTATACGATTATCAGGATCAATACCTCACGGACGCATTTATCGATTCGCAAACCACTCTAGCTTCTAACGGTAGTTATTCAACACAACTAACGGTATATCTTCCGAACGATTTAGGAGATTTATCAGATTATTATTTAATTGTTGCCACCGATTTAGAGAACAGGCAATCGGAAAACAATAATGACAATAATACTAAAGCAATTCCTTTAGGCTCTAGAGGGCGATCGGATCTGGTCGTAACCTCCATTTCCGCACCCGATCAGGCTAATATCGGCGACACGATCGATGTTTCTTGGGTCGTGCAAAATCAGGGAACGGGAACGGCGATCGGTAGTCCTGACTTTTATTACTATTACGATGGACTAAACTATTGGCGGGATAATGTTTATCTCTCTAGCGATCATATTTTAGATGACTCCGATCGCCTTCTAGAAAGCCTATACATTAGTAATCAACCGCCTCTGGCACCGGGGTTGGAGTATGGCACAGGAGCAACGGTAAATCTTCCTGACGATCTTTCGGGTAACTACTTTCTAATCGCATCGGCGGACGGTTATAACCTAGAAAGAGAGAGCGACGAAAATAATAACACTCTGGCCCGACCGATATCCATTACCAACGATCGTCCCGATCTCGCGATCTCCGCAACCGAAACGCCGCGTACCGTTAATGCGGGAAGTAGTTTTCAAGTTTCTTGGACTGTCAAAAATCAGGGAATAGTATCAGCAAATGCTAATTGGTATGATAGTGTTTATCTATCCAATGATGCAACCTACGATGGTTCAGATTCCTATCTGACTGACCAGTATATTGACAGTGAAACCCCCCTAGCTGCTAATGGAACTTACACAATTAACCGCAGTATTACTCTTCCTTCTAATGCAGTTGGTGATCGCTATTTACTTTTTATTACAGACAAAGATAATTATCAAAATGAAACAGAAGAGACTAATAATATCCTAGCGGTTCCCATTACGATTAACGGATCGGATTTAATTGTATCTGCTTATTCGGCTCCCAGTCAAACCAGTTTAGGGAGTACCATTGATTTATCTTGGACAGTTAAAAATCAAGGAAAAGCTATTGCTACTGCGGATTGGTATGATATAGTTTATCTATCGAGAGATACACTTTTAGATAGTTCAGATTCTCAGGTTACTTCTCAATACATTTCAACTCAAACGCCTCTAGCAGTTGAGGGAACTTATACGATTAATCGTAGCCTTACTTTATCTAATAGTTTACCCGCAGGGCAACTTTATTTACTTTTTGCTACAGACAGGGATAACTATCAACTTGAAACCAGTGAAACAAATAATATCCTAGCTGTACCTATCACCATTGCGGGACCTGATTTAATAGTGTCCGCAGCAACGGCTCCTGATTCAGCAGTTTTAAGTAGTAATATCAATGTTTCCTGGACAGTTACTAATCAGGGTACTATCTCAGCTAATGCAGGTTGGAATGATTATATTTATGTTTCCAGCGATCCCTTATACGATAGTTCAGATATTTATGTTACTAGCTTTTACAGGAAGAATTCTTTAACAGCTAATCTGAGCTATAGTCAAAATCAAACGATTACTCTCCCCGCCAACTCGGGAACTGGCGATCGCTATTTACTTTTCGTCACTGATGGGGATAGATATCAAGGTGAAACGGATGATAATAATAATGTTAAAGCAGTCCCCATTAAACTGAGTGCGCCGGATTTAAAAATTGTTTCTGCAACTGCACCAAGTACAGCAATTTTAAACCAGAATATTAACGTTTCCTGGACGGTTAAAAATAGCGGAACTGTTAACGCTCCTGCTAACTGGTATGATTTTGTTTATGTTTCCAATGATGACAAATGGGATAATTCTGATTTACAAGTTGGCGGTGGTTCACAATACATTGATAGTCAGACTCCCTTAGCTGCTGATGGAACTTATACTATTAGCAAAAATATTACAATTCCTACCAAGACAGCAACAGGAAATCGTTATTTGATTTTCTATGCAGATCGGAATAACAATCAGGGTGAAACTGATGAAAATAATAATACCTTTGTAGTTCCCATTACTTTAGATGCTCCTGATTTAATTATCAGTGAAGTAACTTCACCTCAGACGGGAATCGTCGGGGGACAGATTCAGGTAACTTGGAAGGTGACGAATCAAGGAACTGTTGATGCGCCTGCGGATTGGTACGATCAGGTTTATCTTTCTACTGATGAATGGTTAGATACTTATTATTATTATAATGACGACATTTCCTTAGGTAGTGAATCAATTACAACTCAAACCCCATTGACTCCCAATGGTAGCTATTCTATTACTAAAACTTTCACTTTACCCAACAGTTCGATAAATAATTATTATAATTATAACGATTTACCTGAAAATAGCTATTTAATTTTTGCTGCTGATCAGGGAAGTTCGCAAGGAGAAACTAATGAGAATAATAATCTGAAAATTGTCCCGATAAAGCTACAAAAACCGGATTTAGTGGTGACAGATGCAACCGCACCAATCCAAGCAGATAATGGTAGCACAATCAGTGTATCTTGGACAGTGAAAAATCAGGGAACTGTTCCGGCTAATGCAGATTGGTATGATATAGTTTTTCTTTCTCAAGACAATCAGTTAGGAAATGACACTTATCTTAATCAAGAATACATTTCTACTCAAACTCCTTTAGCAGCAGATGGAAGTTATACGATCAATCGCAGTTTAACTTTACCCAATTCTAGCTCTTTTTCTGGAGATGGATATTTATTATTTGTTACTGATTATTACCCTTACTCTTACTATGGTACGCCATCTTTACAGGCAGAAACAAATGAAAATAATAATATTAAAGCCGTCCCCATTACACTAGGAGTTCCTGATTTAACTGTTGCTAGTTTTACTGCTCCCAATACGGCGATTTTAGGCAGCACTGTTAATGTTGCTTGGACAGTAAAAAATCAAGGTAATGTATCAGCAAAAGCAGACTGGTACGACAGAATTTATATTTCTGATGATCAGACATTAGGAGGGACAGATACCTTAGTAACAGAGGAATCAATTTCCACTCAAACTCCCCTAGCTGCTAATGGAATTTATACCATTAGTAAAGATGTTTTTCTTCCTAGTACCGCGACTGGTAATCGCTATATCTTATTGGTGACAGATGCTTCTAGTAATCAAGGAGAAACCAATGAAAACAATAATGTTAAAGCGATTCCCATTACTTTAACTGCTCCTGATTTAATTGTCAGTGAAGTAACTGCTCCCACACAAGCCGCATCTGGGGGAATGGTGGATGTTTCTTGGAAAGTCACAAATCAAGGAACCGTTGAAGCACCCGCAGATTGGCAAGATTACGTTTATCTATCAGACGATCAGAACTTAGATTATTCTGATACTTTAGTTACTTCTGAATCCATTGCTACTCAAACACCTCTAGCAGCAGGTGAAAGTTACACAATTAATAAAAATATTACCTTACCTAATCGTCCTTCAGGAAATTATTATTTACTATTTGCTGCTGATAGAAACGATAAGCAAGGAGAAACTAATAATAATAACAATGTTAAAGCAGTTACCATTAGTATTGGCATTCCCGATTTAACGATTACCAATGCTACCGCACCGCAACGAGCCTCAGCAGGAGAAATGATCGCTCTCTCCTGGACAGTTAAAAATCAAGGAACAACTGCTGCTAGTGCAAATTGGTATGATTATGTCTATGTTTCTAGCGATCAAGTAGTTGATAGTTCTGATATTTCTATCATCGCTGAATATATTGACAGTCAAACTCCCCTAGCAGCAGACGGAAGTTATACAGCCACTCGCAATATCACCCTACCGAATAATGCAGCTTTAGTTGGCGATCGCTATCTAATTTTTGTCACTGATGGGAATCAAAATCAACCGGAGACGAGTGAAGGTAATAATAGTTTAATTCTACCTATCAATTTCTCAGCCTCAGATTTAACAATTATCAACGCGACCGCACCTAATACAGCAGTAGTTGGGAGTAATATTAACGTTTCCTGGACAGTTAAAAATCAAGGAAACGGTGCGGCTAATGGGAATTGGTACGATTATATTTATCTTTCCAATGACGCAAGTTTAGATAATTCAGACAACTACATAACTGGAGAATATATTGACAGTCAAACTCCCTTAGCAGCAGACGGAAGTTATACTATTACCCGTAATATCACGTTACCGAACAACGTCACCTTTACAGGTGATCGCTATTTATTATTTGTCGCTGATGGAAGTCGCAATCAGTCAGAAACCAATGAAAATAATAACGTTCAAGCAATAGCAATCAATTTCTCAGCCTCAGATTTAACAATTACCAACGCGACCGCACCTAGTACAGCAGTAGTTGGGAGTAATATTAACGTTTCCTGGACTGTTAAAAATCAAGGAAACGGCGCGGCTAATGGTAATTGGTACGATTATATTTATGTCTCCAATGACGCAATTTTAGATAACTCAGATACCTACATAACTCAAGAATATATTGACAGTCAAACTCCCTTAGCAGCAGACGGAAGTTATACTATTACCCGTAATATCACGTTACCGAACAACGTCGCCTTTACAGGCGATCGCTATTTATTATTTGTCACTGATGGAAGTCGCAATCAGTCAGAAACCAATGACAATAATAATGCTCAAGCGGTAGCCATCACTCTAGGATACCCCGATCTAATTCCCAGTATTACTGCTGCTCCCAGTACCGCCATCTCAGGAACCACAATTCCCTTCCAATGGACAGTTAAAAACCAAGGATTATTTAAGACTCCAGAAAATTGGAAAGATCGGGTTTATCTGTCCAGAGACAATAACTGGGATAATGGCGATTTGTTGCTCGGAGAATTCAGTCAAAGCGGTTCTCTCACTACCAATGAAAGTTATACGGGAAAACTAAATCTAAATTTACCCATTGAAGTGAGTGGTGATCGCTATTTAATCCTGGTAACAGATGCAACCAATCAAGTTACTGAACCTAGTTCTGAAAGTAATAATATTACCACTGCATTATTACAAGTTCAACTTGCTCCTTATGCAGATTTAAGAGTTTTTGATGTCACTGCACCTTCCTTAAGTGTGGGAAATCCTGTAGAAGTAACCGTAGGATGGAAAGTCGGTAATATTGGAACAGGAACAGGAACAGTGAATAATTGGGTAGATCGCATTGTTGCTTCTGAGGATAATGTGGTTGGGAATGGGGATGACAAGATCTTAAAAGAATTTACCCGCACTGGATTGTTAGGGGTGGGAGAAAGTTATTCCCGCAGTGAAACGATTACCTTACCTGTAAACTTCCAAGGACATTATCGATTATTTGTCCAAACTGATGCTAAAAATACAATCTTTGAGAACAATTTAAAAGCTAATAATGCTGCGTCTGCACCTAACTTCTTTGATGTTGTCACCATTCCTTATGCTGATTTAGTTGTCTCTTCAGTAACCCCTCAAACCACAGGAAGCAGTGGACAACCTTTGAGTTTATCTTGGGTTGTCACTAACCTCAGTTCTACAAATGGAGGGAACGGAATCGGACCGACAAATAGTAGTTCTTGGACAGATACAGTTAGTTTAGCAAGCGATTCTGAAGGTAAAAATATTATTGCAAATTTAGGCAGTTTTGATCATAGTGGAATACTAGCATTAGGAGGAAATTATACCAGAACTGCTAATGTTACACTTCCCAATGGATTGCAGGGAAATTATTATCTAGTGGTTAATACGAATACGGGAGGAGTTTTTGAATTTATCTACAATGATAATAACCGTCGGGTTTCTGCGCCAGTTAACGTTAGTTTAACTCCGCCTCCTGATCTTACCGTTACCGATATTATTGCACCCACTGCAATGCAAGCAGGAGATAAAATTGATATTACTTGGACAGTTAAAAATAATGGCTTAGGTAATGCGGTTGGTTCTTGGACAGATCAGCTATTGTTGCAGGAAGTTGGCAAGACTAATACTATCTTATTGGGGTCATTCAACTATAACAATGCTTTAGAAGCAGGGAAATTCTATACTCGTTCTGAACAGCTAACCTTACCCAGTAGAATTCAGGGACTTTATCAGATTGTCGTTAAAACTAACACCAGTAATTCCCTCTATGAACATGGTGCGACGGGGAACAATACCACGATAGATAATGAAAGTTTACAAATTAGTTTACCCCCTCGACCTGATTTACAAGTTAGAGATATTATTGCACCCACAAGCGCCAATGCGGGAGGGACAGTTTCTTTAGAATTTACCGTACTCAATCAAGGAATTGTCGCTACTAATACACCGCGTTGGAAGGATCGGGTTTATTTATCTCTTGACAATCGAGTCACTTATGATGATGTCTTGATTGGGGATTTAGATAATGGTTCAGCTTTAGATCCTGGAGAAAGCTATCGCAGTAAAACCTCACCTCTAGTGGTTCCCAAATACTTCCGAGGAGATGTCTATCTCTTGGTGGAAACAGATGTCGCCAATCAAGTTGATGAGTTTCCCCAAGATAATAATAATGTCCTAGCGAAACCGATTAAAATTATTCCCATACCGCCATCAGATTTGGTGACTAGCGATGTAATCGCACCCAATCAAGCTTTTGAAGGATCGACTATTGAAGTACGCTACAAAGTCACTAATTTAGGGGTGGGAGAAACGGAAAGAAGTAGCTGGACTGATACGATTTGGTTAACTCGCGATCGCAACCGTCCTTCACCAATTACAAGAGACAATCCTCCCTTACCTAACGATATATTACTCACTTCCGTTTCCCATACCGGTTCGCTATTAGTGGGACAAAGTTATGAAAAGGTTGTCAGAGTTACTTTACCTTCTCAAGTGACCGGCGAATGGTATATCACTCCTTGGAGTGACGCTTATGATGTCATTTTAGAAGACACCAGAGACACTAATATTAACCCCGATGATCCCAATGAATTAGACAATAATAATTACAAAGCAAGACCTATTACCGTTTTATTGACACCTCCTCCAGATTTGGTGGTAACTTCGGTAATCGCACCCTCTGAAGGATTGGGAGGAAAACCCTTTACTGTTAAATGGACAGTGAAGAATGAAGGCGCAGGAGAAACAGATAAAAATGAATGGACTGATAGAGTTTATTTATCCAATACTCCTACTATTAATTCGAGTTCCCAATTCATTGAATTGGGTAATATTAAGCATAATGGGAAATTAGGAAAAGGGGAAATTTATACCGGAGAATATACTTTTGATTTAACCCCTCCCGCGACGGGTAATTATATCATCGTGACAACAGATGTTTATAATAATGTTTGGGAAGGTCCCTATGGAAACAACAACGATCGTTCTCAAGCGACTAATGTAACTGCTAGTCCCGCAGATTTACAAGTAACAAAGATTGAAGTTTTAGGGGATAACTTCTCCGGCGAAAAAACAACGATTAAATGGACGGTTACTAATCAGGGTGCGACTGTCTGGGATGGGACAAGATATTGGTTGGATGATGTTTATATCTCCAGCGATCCTAATATCACGAATCCGAATGTTTTGAGACAAGGAGGAAATCAGCCTCTCAGTTTTTATAATAATCCTGTAAGTCCGCTAAAATTGGGAAGTTTTGCTTATCGTCCTAACCAACCGTTAAAACCAGGAGAAAGTTACACTCAAACGCAAGAAGTTACTTTACCACCGGGAGTGGGTGGGAAGTATTACTTCTATGTGTTGACGAATCCACAGGGACGAGATAAAGTTCAGTATTATTGGGACAATGACTATGATCGCGAGGATTTTAGAGATCAAGTATATGAAAATCCTGCTAATAATATAGGAAGTCTTGTCACTCCCATAATTTACCGCGAACCGAACCTACAAGTTACCCAAATTATCGTTCCGGGTGAAACGCCTAAATCCGGTCAAACTATCCCTGTTAAGTGGACAGTTACTAACTTAGGAAATCGGGATACTCGACAAACTCAATGGATCGATCGCGTCTATCTTTCTTCCGATCCTTCTCTCGATGGAAGCGATCGCAATTTAGGAGAATTTTGGCGCGGTAGTAAGTTAGCAGCGGGAGACTCCTATCAGGGAAGCTTAAATGTTACTTTACCTGATGGAATTGAAGGTAATTTCTATATTTTAGTCTTCAGTGATTCTAATATTAGTAACGCAAGTTCCGCACCTTACAACTTTGAATATGGGTTAGATTACAGTCCCTATCGAGAATTAGCCAGAGTCCCCGAATTTAGAGATGAGGGAAATAATATCACTGCTGTTCCCTTACCCATTAATCTAGCAGTCCCACCCGACTTGCAAGTTACTACTATCAATATCCCCGAAAGAGTGATCACAGGACAATCCTTTAATGTGACTTATACTGTCAGCAACAAAGGAGAAGGGGATACTCCAATAAGACAGTCAAATTGGACAGATTTAATTTATCTATCCCGCGATCCGTTCCTAGATTTACAAAGCGATCGCTATTTAGGATATGAAGATCATACCGGAGGATTACAAGCAGGAAATAGCTACAGTGTTACTAAAACTTTCCGCGCACCGAGTGATCTAACTGGACCTTTTTATGTCTTTGTTGTCACTGATTCACCCAGAGATAATATCAGAGGTAAAGTTTTTGAGGGAAATCAGGAAGGAAATAACGCTACTCCTAGCACCCAACCGCTAATTCTCCAGTTACCTCCCCCCTCAGATTTACAAGTAGAAAATATTACCTTACCTAGTCTGGCGCAAAGTGGCGAACCGATTACCATTGAATGGACGGTTAATAATAAAGGAGAATACAAAGCAGAGGGAGAATGGACAGATGCGGTCTATTTATCTGCGGATGAAACTTGGGATATCAACGACACTTTAATTGGTCGCAGCACCTTTAAAGGATTATTAAACTCTAATCAATCTTATACTTTTAAACTGCAATATATCCTACCACCTGCACCATTAGGACAATATAGAATTATCGTTCGTCCTGACATTTTTAATCAAGTTTATGAAGGAACAAATGAAGCCAATAACCGCACCACATCCCCAGGGACTTTAACGGTAACGGTTCCTGAATTGCAATTAGGTGTTCCCTTACAAACGACTCTGAATACCGGACAAGAACGCTTATTTAGGGTCAATGTAGGACTAGGACAAACCCTACAGGTCAATCTTACCTCAACCGCAACAGAAGCAGCTAATGAGTTATTTGTTCGCTTTGATAATGCACCCACTGGAATTGTTTATGATGCGTCTTATTCGGGACAATTGATTCCCAATCAAGAAGCAGTAATTCCGACGACTAAACCAGGAACTTACTATGTTTTAGTGCGAGGACAATCGGAACCACAAAATAATACTCCTGTCACCTTATTGGCGGATACGATTCCCTTCAGTATTACCGATATAGAAACAGACAGAGGAGGAGATAGTCGTTATGTGACAACAACAATTAAGGGTGCACAATTTAATCCGAAAGCGATTGTTAAGTTAGTGCGTCCCGGATTTGCTGAATATGAACCTGTGCGCTATGAAGTATTAGATAGTACCGAAATCAGAGCGATTTTCGATCTGACCAGTGCATTTCATGGTTTATATGATGTAAAAGTTATCAATCCCGATGGACAACAGGCGATTGTCCCCTACCGTTATTTAGTAGAAAGAGCAATCGAACCTGACATCGATATTGGGTTAGGTGGTCCTCGCGTGTTAGCGCCGGGAGATAAAGGAACATATGGCGTATCTGTCAAGAGTTTGACTAATATTGATACCCCATATATTCACTTCCAATTTGGTGTTCCTGAATTGGGTAAAAATGGCATTGTCTTCAATTTCCCCTATCTCAATTTTTACTCTAATCTCAGGGGTCAACCAGAAAATCAAAACTTAGAAGATGTTCCTTGGGCGAGTTTAATTTCTGATATTAATACCAGTGGGCAAAATTTAGCGCCTGGTTATGTGCTAGATTTGCCAACAGGTGGCTTTATTGGCCAGACTTTTAATGCTCAAACTTACCCCGGACTTTCCGCATTACTAGCCCAAGATTTCCTCGGTTTACGCCTAGCATTAGAAGAACAGTATCCTCATCTCAAAGGACAAATCGAAAAACCAGAGGATCTCGATAAAGCTGTCCCCGGATTGTATCAAACTTATAGGAACATTAAAGATTACAACCCTCTCAGTGACGTAGATCCCTTTGATGTTGCTTTCCAATTCTCGATCCTGGCGAGTGCGACTGCTTTAACCCGTCAAGAATTTATCGATCAGCAAACCGCAGAAGCATTAAAACTCAGAAATGCTATTTTAAAAGACGCTACTGCATCGTCAGGATTAATTATTCTAGCCGCCAATGCAGATACTTGGGTAAAAGCCTATCTAGCAGCTTTGGAAACATCAGGGTTACTACGTCCTGAAAATCAAGCACCACCTGTCCGTGAAGATCCCTTAGTAATTAGCTTAATGGCGACTCTCGCTACGGGAATTTTAGCAGGACCCGAAGGCGATCGCCTTACGACTAATGGGGATTTAGTCAGTTTCTTTGAACAAGTCCGCAGCTGGTATGGACATAACCCAACAAAAATCGGACAACAGTTACCTCCTAATCCCCAAGATTACGATTTAGGACTCACTCAAGATACCCATTTTGAAGCCTTTAACATTTATGTACCTTTTAGTAATAAATTAGGATCAGCACGTCTAGATTTACCTCCGTTTGTTGCAGTTCCCCCACCAAGTTTTAGTGGTTTCTTAAATACGCCCGGAACTGTCAGCCAACAAGCGATTTTATTGGGTCCTGTTAGTGACAGCAAGCAAAATTTCCTACCCCAAAATCAACCCTTACCCTATACTATACAATTTGAAAATGCGGCTACTGCTTCTTCCAAAGTCGGGGAAATTCGGATTGTCACCCAATTAGATAGGGATTTAGATCCCCGGACTTTCCAACTAGGCGACTTAAAAATTGGGGATATTCAGGTTAATATTCCCAACGGAAGAGGTAGTTTTGATGGAGATTTTGATTTTATTCGTTCAAAAGGCTTTATTTTAAGAGTTAGTGGCGGATTAGATCCTCTTTCCAATACAGCCACCTGGTTATTACAGGCGATCGATCCTGACACAGGCGAATTAGTCCAAAATCCCAATTTAGGCTTACTTTCCCCCAATAATGCTAGTGGAATCGGACAGGGTTTTGTTGCTTATACAGTTCAACCGAAAACTGATGTAAATACTCGTACTGAAATTACCTCTCAAGCGCGGGTAATCTTTAATACGGCTGCACCTTTTGATACTCAAACTCTATCCTATCTTCTTGATGCACAAGCCCCCACTACAACGGTTACGGTTCAACCTTTAAGTCAAGGTAGTTCTGACTATCAGGTAACTTGGAAGGCGATCGACGATAACAATGGTTCAGGAATTAAACACATTACTGTCTATGTAGCTAAAGATGGCGGTAACTTTGAAATTTGGCAACGTCAAACAACAGAAACCTCAGCCATTTATCAAGGAGAAACAGGACATAACTACGAATTTATCGCCCTAGCTACCGATAACGCTGGTAATCGAGAACAACCCCGATTGGGGATTCAACCTCCCGATGATGGATCATCAGTGAATTTGGGAACTTTACCCAATTTTGATCGCACTTCTACCCCAGATTTAGGTAAACCTCCTTCTCCGACTCCCCAACCTTCCACTAATCCCCTTTTCACCGAAGCGGAAAAACTCATTCCCTCCGTTGTTCCTACCAGTCGTCAGTCGGAATTTGAATCAATTTTACAACCCTTCACTAGCCAAGCTTTTGTCACAGGAATCCGTCAGAGTCATGGGAATATCGGATCAATGGCGATCGCTGTTAAACCAGACGGTTCAGCCTTAATCAGTGGCGGTTCTGGACGCAATGAAATCTATTTAATTCCCCCTGAAGGTTTAGCAGGAAAGACTAATCTTACGCCCCTACAGATATTACCCTATCCGATTTTTGATCTAGCTTTCGATCCACAAGGAAATCTCTGGGCGACCACAGGTGGTAATGGTTTATTGAAACTAAATGCAGAAACAGGCGCAATTGTCAAGAATTATGGCGAAAGTATTACCCAAACTTTGGCAATTGATGCAGCAACGGGAACAATTTATGTTTCTTCGGCTAATGGAGTAGAAATCTTCGATCCGACTAAAGAATCCTTCAGCCATTTTAGTGACATTCGGGTAGGGAATTTAGCCTTCGATAATCAGGGTAACTTATGGGGGGCAACTTGGCCAGACAGAGGGGATATTATCCGCTTCGATAAGCGGGGTAAAGCGCAAAAAATGTTAGAGTTTAACACTCCAGTGGATTCTCTATCCTTTGGTAAGGCGGGAACGAAGTTAGAGGGATTGCTGTTTATTTCTAACAACAGTGGGGTGAAACCGAATACGGATAGTCAGTTAATCATGGTAGATGTGGCTACTTTGCGTCAGGTTTCTCTAGCCAAAGGGGGAAGTCGGGGAGATATTATCAAGACAACCGCAGATGGCAGAATATTATTGAGTCAATCCCATCAAATTGATGTGATTAGTCCCTTAGTTGCGCCGAGGGTTGCTTATACCAATCCTGCGCCTAATGCTAATCTAACGCTACCAGAAAATACCATAACCGTTGTCTTTGACCAAGATATGTTGGTGGGAACAGCGACGGATGCAGCATCAATTCTCAATCCGGCTAATTATCAATTAGCGGGTCAAACGGTGGGGAATTTAACGCCACTTAGTGTTATTTACGATCCTGCTACAAGGTCAGCATTGTTGAATTTTGAGACATTGATTCCCGATAAATACGAATTACGGGTAGAAAATAGCCTGAGAAGTAAGGCTGGCTTAGCAATGCCAGAAGATTATATCAGTAAATTTACCGCAATTTCTGACTTTTTACCCTTTGTTAACTTCCAGTTTAATACGCCCCGTTCTGATCGCGCTAATCAAACAGTTTCCTACGACGTTACTATTACCAGTAAGGGAGACTCGGATTTACTTTTACCTCTAGTTCTCCTTTTAGATCCCTCCCGTCAATTTACTGGACAACCTTTAGGCGCAACTGGAAAAAATGAAGAGGGAGCGTATTTAATCGATCTCAGTGATAGTTTACCCAATGGCCGTTTAAAACCTGGACAATCGATTACAGGAAAAGTAATTACTGTCAAAAATCCTGACAACTTACGGGTTGATTTTACCCCCGGACTTTATGCCTTACCTTATCCCAATTTAGCCCCTAATTTTACTTCTAGTCCGGTGATCAATGGGACTGCTGGTCAACCCTATAGTTACCAAGTAAAAGCCCAAGATCCCGATGGAGTCGCCCTCGCTTACTTATTATATGATGGACCGCAGGGAATGACCCTAAATGCGACAACTGGGGTGATTAATTGGACTCCTATTGCTACAAGTGCGGTGGAAACTCCTGTCACCCTGCGGGTGTATGATTCTCGCGGTGGCTATGGCACACAATCCTTTAAGATTAAGGTAGAAGGAGGCAACCATAAACCGATTTTACAGCCTTTGCCGACTCAAATTGAAGGTCAAGAAGGGGAAAGCTTACAGATTGGAATTGCAGCGATTGATGAAGACAACAATCCTCTCATTTTCTGGGCTGATAATTTACCTGGTGGAGCCGTTTTTGATGGGACTAAGGGGTTATTAACTTGGACTCCTAATTATGAAGCAGCGGGGACTTATGAAAATGTTACTTTCTTCGCCAGTGATGGGTCAGAAATAGTCAGCCAAAGCACCCAAATTCGCATTGCACCGACTAACCAAGCACCTATTTTAATTCGTCCCAGCGATAGAATAGTTAGAGAAGGGGATAAAGTTCGCCTGCAACTGACAGCCAATGATCCCGAAAAAGCAGAGTTAAAATATTCCAGTAATCTCTTACCAGGAGGAGCGAAATTAGATCCCAAGACAGGATTATTTGAATGGACTCCGGCTTATTTCCAAGCAGGAGAATTTGAGATTCCTTTCAGCGTCAGCGATGGGGAAAAGACGACAAAACAAAATGTCAAGATTACCGTACTTAATGCCAATGCTGTTCCGGTTTTTGACGAAATGGGAACTTGGCAAATTAAAGAAGGACAATTACTGTATATACAAGCCTTTGCTTTTGACCCAGATAACCCCAGTTTTGCCTTACCCTTCCGCTTACCAGATGGTAGTTTAACCCCCTTAGAAGGGAGTGAAGCTTCGGTTACTTATACCGTTTCTAACCTTCCCAATGGGGGAACTTTTGATACAGACACAGCCACTTTAAAATGGACTCCCAATTTTACCTCGGCTGGCAATTATACAATTACTGTAACCGCCACAGATGACGGTAACGGAACAGGAAACAAAGCCTCGGCTAGTATTAATATTCCGATTCGGGTAGAAAATACCAATCGCATCCCAGAAATCACTCCTATTGGCAATAAAACGATGCAACGGGGTGAGGTTTTGGAGATTCCTATTCAAGTAACTGATCCTGATGGTAATCCTATCGTAATTACTGCTCAAGGTTTACCAGGATTTGGTATTCCCAGCTTTGCTACTTTCACCGATAATAAAGATGGCACAGGTTTGTTAAGATTCGCGCCTAGTATAGCTGATGACAGTGGGGATTATACGATTACCCTAAAAGTCAGTGATGATGGGGATGGTGGTAAGAGTGCAGTTCAATCTCAAGAATATACTTTTATTGTCAGTGTTGCAGCCCAAAATGACCCACCAAGATTAAGCAGGATTAGTGATAAAGTTGCTGTAGTTGGTACTCCTTTACAATTTGAGATTGAAGCTAACGACAAGAATCAAGATAGTCTCAGCTTTAGCGCAATCGGATTACCCACTGGCGCAACTTTAACTTCTAGTAATATTTATGGAAAAGCGGTATTTAGCTGGACTCCAACGGCATCTAGTTTAGGTTCATATCCGATTACTATTAAAGTTACTGATAGTGGTAACGGCGATAGTAATAAGATTTTAAGTGACCAGAAAGCCTTTAATTTAGTTGTCAGAAACAGTAATCAAAGTCCTGTTTTAGCGCCGATTACTAGCCAAAATATAGATGAAGGAAAACCCTTACAATTAACCGTCAGCGCCAGCGATTCAGAGGGAGATTCCCTGACTTATACTGCGACCAATTTACCCCAAGGAGCAATCCTAGATCCTGTCACAGGTAGCTTAACCTGGACTCCTAAATATGCTGATGCAGGAACTTACAAAGATATTGCAATTACTGCAACCGATGGCAATAAATCTAGCACTCAACTCTTGACAATTCAGGTAAATAATGTTAATCAAAAACCCGTTTTAATCCCCGTTCCCATCCAAGCTGGAAGAGAAAAATCGGCGATTCAATTCTTCCTCTCTGGGAATGATGCAGATGGCGATTCTCTGAGTTATTCCGCAGTAACCAAACTTCCCGATGGCGCATTCTTCGATACTAGAACTCAACAATTCCGTTGGACTCCTGGTTACGAACAAGCGGGAGAATATAAAGTCAGATTTGCCGTTTTTGATCCCCAAGGAGCAAGCGATACCATCGATGTTACCCTTAAAGTCGATAACGTCAATCGTTCACCCAGCTTGAAAGTATCGAATCACAATGCTGTTTTAGGAAAAGAACTGAAATTCAACTTAATTGGTAGTGATCCTGACTTAAATACAACCCTAACGTACAGTGTTACAGACCTTCCCGAAGGAGCAACTTTTAACCCCACAACAGGAGAATTTCGTTGGCTACCCAACCCTGGACAAGTGGGAGATTATCCCCTTACCTTTGGGGTATCCGATGGGGAAAGTAGTGTCACAGAACGAGTCTTAATTCATGCGGCGATCGCTCCCGAACCCTTACCTGTTACTATTGAGTTAACCCCCAGTTTCCCCGCGATTCCTGGACAAAAAGTTTTAATCCACGCTATTGCTACCAGTCTGGCGGATATTGCCACGATTAATTTAAGCGTCAATGGACAACCTTTAACCTTAGATAGTCAGGGACGGGGTGAGTTTACCCCCGCTACTCCTGGACAGTATTTAGTTACAGCTAAAGCTACAGATGTGGATGGATTTGCAGGACAAACAACCAGTATTATTAAAGTCCGTAATCCCCAGGATAATCTTCCCCCTGTAGTTGCTTTCTTGAATAATTTAGAAGGAGAAAAAATCACTAATATCACCTCTATTGTTGGGACAGTAGCGGATCTAAACTTAGATGAATGGTCACTAGAATTAGCCTCCTTGGGAAGTAATAACTATGTTAAACTAGCAGCTGGAAATCAAGCGATCGCCACTGCACCGTTAACCCAACTAGATCCGACTACCCTCAGCAATGGTTTCTATCAACTCAAATTAAATGCAACGGATATCAGTGGTCGCACCAGTTTAACCACAGCAATCATTGAGATTAATACTTCCCAAAAATCCAGTCAGTACCAACGTAGTGAAACAGATTTAACTGTCACCTTAGATGGAGTCAATTTAGACTTAATTCGCGCCTATGATTCCTTAAATAGTAGTCAATCAGCAACCTTTGGTCAGGGTTGGCGATTAACGAATACAGATACTCAAATTCAAACCAATGTCCCCTCCAGTGGACGAGAAAACTTAGGGGTTTATAATCCTTTCCGAGTCGGAACAAGACTCTATTTAACCTTACCGAATGGAGAACGAGTCGGCTTTACTTTCCAACCTCAACGCCAGGAAATTCCGGGGTTAGTCTATTACACTCCTGCTTGGGTTGCTGATACTGGAGTTAACTACACCTTACAATCCCAAAATGCCTTATTATCCCTCGCGGGAGAACGTCTTTACGAACTGAAAACAGGACAGCCTTATAATCTATCTTCTCATGCTTTAGCAGGCAAGATGCCTGCACCACCTGCTTACATCCTAACCGCACCGGATGGAACGATTTATCATTTAGATGCAATAGGGAAGGTACAAGCACAAATCACCCCCAATGGGGTTAAATTGACCTACAGTGACAGTGGAATTATTAGTGCGAGTGGGGAGTCAGTTAGCTTTATTGAAGATGCTGAGGGACGTTTAAGCCAAATTAGCGCTCCTGATGGCAGAATTGTTACTTATAAGTATGATGCTCAAGGTAATCTGATTAATGCCCGTAATTTAGCTTTAGCCCAATCTAATTATTACAGTTATGCTGCGGATCATCGTTTAACCTTAGTGGCTGCGGCTAATCAACCAGGTGCTACTATTAGCTACAATATCCCACAACCGCAAGTTATAACTTTAACTGGGAATTTAGGGAGTGCTTTCCAATTTAACCCAACTGTAACTCAAGGACAGTTTCAGACCGGAGAAAGCCAGCATTACAGTTTCAGTGTGCGTCAATCGGAAGTCAATTCTACCGCCACAGGAATTGTCTTATTAGGCGTTGAGGTAAAAGGTAATAATATTGAGCCTAATTTACCTTTAATTCAAGGGTTAACGCCACTATCTAGCCAAATAAATGGCAATAGTGCTTTTAGTTTATTTGCAGTTGACCAAGAAGGACTAAATTTACTAGAAGTTCAAGGAAAAACGGGTAACTATTCCTTGCAAATGTTTGTTGCTGGGGATGTCAACCAAGATGGTTTAGTTGATGGGGTGGATGGTCAGTTGCTGACAGCCGGTTTAGGGCGTAAAGTGGGAGAAGCTGGCTATTCTCTCAATCTGGATGTCAACCGCGATGGGACAATTAACGCCACCGATGTGCAGATTTTGGGGAGTAATTTCGGATTTAAAGCCAATCAAGCACCAGTTGTCAAGACAACTTCTCTGTTAACTCATGAAGATTTACAAGTAACTGTTCCCTTAATCAATCTAGCGGAAGATTTAGAAGGGGATGAGGTTTTCTATCGGGTTCTCAATCCGGTTAATGGTACGGTAGGAATGACCCCCAATGGTAAGGGAGCAATTTTTACTCCCAATGCAGACTATACAGGTACAGCGAGTTTTGATTTGATTGCTGATGATGGTTTTAGTAGTAGTCAACCGGTGAAGGTGACAGTTAATGTCAGTGATGCGGCTTTGATTAATTTAGATATACAGAATCGTAACCCGATTTTAGAGAAAGGTGAAAGAACTCAATTAGTCTTTATTGGCGATTTTGCCGACCAAAAAGATGTAATTCTCCCCAGTAACTACCTTACTTTAGTGTCTAGTAATCCCACCGCCGCGACGATTAATCCTAACGGTCAAGTATTGGGATTAGCAGCGGGAAATGGGGTCATTTCTGTTTCTCGCAACGGAATTCAGGCGGTAACAGCGTTTAATGTGGGGATTCCCACAGAGGCGATCGAGCAGGCGATTTTGGTGTTAGGGTTGGGTAAATATCCCGAAACCCTCGCTTTAGCGACTCAGGTGGGGACGAGACAGTTAAAAGTTGATCTCGCTGGACAGATTGATTTAACCAAGGCAGAGCAAGGAACGCGCTACTATGTGGGTAATTCCAATGTTGTCTCTGTCAGTGCTGATGGATTAGTGACAGCAAAGAATGCAGGTTTAACGACGATTACGGTGATTAATGGTGGTTCTGAAGCGTTAATTCCCGTGCGTGTTGAAACCCCAATTCAGGGTCCTTTAACAATAGGGAATCAAGGTGGTGTCGTTCAGGGAACGGATGGATCGATTGTTACTATTGGTCCGGGTACACTTCAAGAGAATGTAACCGTTAGTATTGCACCTGTCGCTCAATCGAGTTTACCCTTAGCGATTCCCGATTATTTGCCTTTCTTAGGTGCTTTTGAACTCAATATTGGCGATGAAGAACTTTCTCAACCAGCACAATTAGCTATTCCCGTAGATTCTAGTATTAATGCTGGTTCAGAAGTTTATTTCTTCCGCCTTGATAGCTTACCTGATGAAACAGGTACTTATAAACCGATTTGGATGTTCACCGAAACAGGAATTGTAGGAGATGACGGGTTTGCGCGTACCGCCTCTCCTCCAGCACCAGGTGTTAAACGGCGAGGACTTTATTTTGCTGCCGATCTTACCCAAGCCTATTTACAACATCAAATTGGCTTTGCTCAAGCTTTGACCGTGGGAAGCTCGTTAGGAGGAGCTTTTATTGCATCAAATTTAATAGGTATTTATGCTTCGATGTCCCTGCCTGTTCCCAGTGGCAATTCATTGATTAAAACTATTTCAGTTCCTCGCATTGGACTACCAATTATTACATCTCAGAATGTCGAGATTCAGCCTGGAAAAATCAAATCAATTCCTATTACTGTTGGTAATGGTTTAGATGTTATGGGAAATCAATCACCTGTAATTACCTCAATCAAAATGGAATATACCAATAATGGAGCAGAAATAGTATTAAAAGGAGATCGTTTTAATATCTTAGAAAAAACTACTGTTAAGCTTCATAGTCCTAACAATACTATTCAAACTATTACACCGGCGAGTTTATCTAAAAATGAAATACGTTTAACTTTCCCTCAGACTACGGCAATGGGATTAACTGATTTTTCTGTTGTCAGTGAGGGAATGACTCCGATTATTTTACCAACAGGATTAAAACTAGAAAAAACAACTCTAGAAAGTAATTTAGTCCAAATCCCAAATATTGGGAATGGTTATACAATTGCAGCTTTAGGATTGAGTCGCATCGGATTTATAGATAGCAATACAGGGGATTTAGTAGCGAGAATTAAACTTTCTGAAAAATATGGATTTGGTACTGCTTTATCCATTACCACTACTCCTGATCTAACTCGTGCCTATGCTGCTAGACCGGGAAGTGGCGTGATTTCGGTAATCGATACCCAAGCAATTCAAGAGATTGATGTTAATCCTAATACCCCTGAAATTGACTCTATTGAGTTAGGAGGTAAAGCTTCTCCTTTGTGGGCAATTTCTGATAATGATGGTAATTATCTCTATGTTTCTGATAGACAACCAGTAATTTATGTTGTTGATATTCAACCAGAATCAAAAAACTATAACCAGTTAGTTAAAACAATTCAAGTTGATGCCCCCTTTGGCATACCTCGTCTTGCTTTGAATAGTGACGGAACTAAGCTTTATGCAACTGCACCTGGTCAAAGAAATTTTGGTAGTTTATCTGGACAGCAACGTGAACCAGGTAAAATCATTGTTGTTAGTTTAGATCCTAAAGATCAAGCCAATTGGCAAACACAAATTAAAACCATAGATGCAGCACAAGAACCCTACGCCATTGTTTCTACCTCTGATCCTGATGTAATGTTTTTTACCAATCGTTCTATCGATGCAAAAGGATTTGGGGTCATTAAAAATGACAGTATTTCCAGTTATACTCCTTTAACTTTAGGCGGTCCAGATTTCTTTGATGTTAATAATGGTTCAGGTATTGCTTTCTTACCTGCGGGAACAGTAGCTAACCAAACTGAAGATTATGCTTTTGTTTCTGGGTTTAATACATATTTTGGTGGAGTAATCTCGAAAGATCCGAATTTTAATCCATATGATCCTGGAATATTTCCTCTTGATTATCTGAACTATATTAATTACACTCCAGCGGGAGGAAATATTGGAATCATTAAAGATCCATTGGGAAAAAATGGACAATCTCAGTTAATTGCTGCAACTCGTCCGATTCCTTGGGGATTCCCTGAAAATGTTGCTCTTTCTTCTGATGGAACACGATTATTTGTTCCCTACAAGGGCGATCCTTATGCTACTTTCGCTTATAATGTAGAAGAAATTGTTAAAACACTGAATGCAAAAGATGCAAGCGATTTGGAAGTTATTCCGATTGATGGATTCTACAGTTATGCTTTTGCTGGAGTTGGTGGAACTCCAGCAGATCGAGACAATGACCTTAAAATTGATTTTAAGGCAGATTATACGCTGTTGAGTCCTCGAACAACGCGGCGTAATATTCAGAATCAAGCATATAAATTTGAACCTAGAATAGCACCGATAGTCGGAGTTCCAGAAGGTAGTCCCAATGCACCTATTGGTACGGGGTATCCTTTCGCGATCGCAGTCCAGAGTGATTGGTTAAAATTAGAAACCCCCTTATTTACCTCAACCTCTGATCCCACTCCCGAATTCACTTGGGAATATAGCAATGGGGTGCGTCCCGAAGACGTAAAAGAAGTTAAGCTTTATGTGAGTGTCTTCCCTAAAGGAGAGGGATTGTTACCTGATGATCGCCCAGCGGGTATCGCTCCTGAAATATTAAAAAAATATCCTGATGTCAATCCTAATCGAATCTTAACCGCCACTTGGGATAAAGCAGCTAACAGTTGGACTTGGAGTGATGATTCTTTAAATACAACCGACAATGATAGTTTCATTCTGCCTGATAATCGTACCTTAACCGCAGGACAGACCTATTATTGGGCGGTGGAAGCAACTCGCAATACTGGACATAAAGTAACCAAAACAGGGGAATTTAAGACTGCGCCCATTGAATTAAATACACCTTTTAACGGGGTAACAATTATTACGCATGGATTCCAGCCAGAACTGACTTTCGGCGACAATCCACTTCAATCTCCTCTAGCTTTTATCAAGATGGGTGAATATATTTCCCAAGTAGGTGGAGGCAATGGCGAAGTATTTGTTTATAATCGTCAAAATGGTCGTTGGGTTTCTCAAACAGGTCAAGTAGGGCAAGATGCTTCTCAATTTGCTCCCACAGGTAAACCTTTAGTGCTAATTACAGACTGGAATGAAGAGTCAGATATTTCTGATTCTGGTTTTTCAGAAGCTGCGGCCGATGCCTTTTTTGCCTCTTTAGTAACATTGAATAAAGAATTAGGCGGAAAGGTATTTGAGTCACCTTTACATTTTATCGGTCATAGTCGAGGCGCAGTAGTTAATAGTGAGATTATTCAACGTTTAGGAACTTATTTTCCTTCAATTGACGATATTCACATGACAACTCTTGACCCTCATGATTTTAAACAAGATTCTCTAGATGTTCCTTGGTCAACTTTGTTAAAACCGATCAAATGGCTTTCTAGACTCAGCAAATTAAGAAGTCTAAACCTTGTAGGTCTTGCCATTGAAGCCGTGATAGAAAAAGCACTGAAAATAGCTTCTTACGATAAGTTATACTACGCTGACTTTAAAGATCCTGATGTTCAAAGATGGGAAAATATAAAATTTCATGACAATTACTATCAAAAACTAGCCCAAGAGGATCAATTTGGCATATTCAATGTTGCAAATGCGAGTACCTTTACTCCCAATGGGCGACAAATCGAAAAAGCAGATATTAATATTCCCCTTGATAATCGTGCTGGCTTTACAGAAGCACAATTTCCTGCTGTGACTCATAGTAGAGTTAAGTCTTGGTATGCTGGTACTGTCGATTTAGCTATCTCAGAATTTGATCAAGATAAAATTTGGCGTAAAACCAGCGATAGTCATTCTGTAAATTATAGTGGTACAGTTCCCTGGTATCGCGCTAGTGAAGCTGAACAAGATATATCTTGGTACACTCAACTTCCTCTTTCTCGCAATTTTCCAACTGCATCAGATCAAGCCCCTTGGGAGGGTATTGGAGAGGGATGGTTTTATTCCCGATTAGGAGGGGGATTCGATCAAAAACCGTTGAGTAATCAATCCGTTTCTATCACGGTTAATAATACAGAACAAGGAGGAGAACAAGGAGTTGTCGCACCCATTTTTAATGGGGATTTTCAGTCGAGTTTTCGTCCAATTTTCGGGCGATTTCCTCTTGGGTGGGAAATTCCTGGATGGTCTTTTCATGGTGGTTCAGGAGAAATCACTCAGGGATGGAATTTAAAATGGTATATGAATTATGATAAGCTGATAAAAATACTTAAGGAAATTGATAGTCCTCTAATAATAATAAATGAAATTACAGATCATCTAAAAGATAAAGTAACAGGTTCAGATTTAATTGATGTAATTGAAATACTTGTCGATGCAGCAATAGATGGTATCGGGAAGGGACCGAGAGGATTGATAAATGCTTTAGGAAAAGGATTGGTAACAGAAGCTCTTCTTGATTTAATTCAAGAATCTCTTCAAAAGGCTCAAGAAAATTTTGTTAATTTTGGTTTTGAACTTGATTCATGGATTCCCCAAATTACTCACAATCGTTTTTATGTTCCCAAAGATAGTTCACAGTTTTTGCAAATTTCAGTTGCTAATACTTATCGTCCTTTATTACCTATAAATATTCCTGCTGTCCCCCCTATCTATGTGCCTGTTAATGACGACCAAGTTGTTGTTGAATTAAAGTTAGAAGATGGCACAATCAAACAACTTCAACCTATTGATATTAGTCAAGCTTCAGTTGGACTAGATAAACTTGGATTTCAAACAATATTTCAACAATATTCTCTCCCAATACCTACAGAAGCATTAGGACAAACCCTACAGCTTACTATTCTTCGCAAGGATATACAAGGTGATGGTTTTGACGGCGGCATGATCATTGATAATATTGATCTTAAAGCCCCTTGTGATCCATCTAAACATACTCTAGAAAATGTTGCGCTTGCTTCCTCCGTAATTAAAGAAAATGATCTAGCCAAAGTGACCGGTTTAGTTAATCTTGATGACGACTGTAACTCTGCCAAACTCTTAGTGAATTGGGGAGATGGAACGCCACAACAAACAATTGTCGTCAACAGAACTTCTCCGAACAACAACACTATTTCTATTCAACTTGAACACCGTTACTTAGACGATGATCCCAATGGTACTCAAGAAGATATTTATCCCATTAAAGTTCAGCTTCTTGATTCAGCCTCTCCCACAGTTACTCTAAATCAGACTGTTAAAAACATCGAGCCTAAAATTCTAGCTATATCTCTAGATCAACAAATCATTGAAAGTGGACAAAAAGTAACCCTTAATGGAACATTTCTAGACATCGGTACAAAAGATAATGTTGTCATGTTCATTGATTGGGGTGATGGCGACGTTAGCGGACGTAGTTTCCTCGCAGAAAATCGCCCAGAAACTGGAGCATTTGAAATCCTTGATCAAAATGGTCAACCCTATACACATACTTATGCAGACGATAACCCCACAGGAACACCCCAGGATACCTATACAGTTAAAGTAACCCTCGAAGATGACGACGGTGGGAAACATTTCTTAACCCGAACCATTACGGTTAAAAATGCCATACCCCAGTTACAAACCATTGGCGATCAAACTGTTGATGAAAGGACAGAACTTGTCTTAGATAATTTTGCCAGCTTTACCGACAATGATTTCGGTAATACTGAAACCTGGCGATATACTATCAATTGGGGTAACGGAACCCAAAACTTTAGCCAACCTGTAACCAATATTGTAGAAGGCGGTGAAGGATTCCCCTCTCAAGGCTTTATTAGCGATCGCCACACCTACAATCAAGATGGAATTTATACCGCAACCGTCACGGTCTTTGATGACGATGGCGGTCAAAATCAACAGACCTTCAATGTCATTGTCAACAATATCGATCCAATTCAACCATTACAAAAACTTGCCCTAATGCGCCAAAGCATTGAACAAGAAACAACAGTTAACCCATCTCTTCAAGCAAGATTATTATCTGATAATTTCCCATCCCAGTTCATCATTGCTAACACTTCATCCCCAGGTATCCTCAACCCCAACTTCTCCATCTCCAACCCGAATGATAGCCAATTCGGATGGACAACCCAAGGCGCAGCAACCGTCAGCAACGGAATCGCCACTTTCAGCGAAAATAGCCCCAATAACGCCCGATTCTCCCAATCTTTCGTCATTCCCGACAAGGCTACCACCCTGCAATTTACCATCCTCAACGCCAACCTCGGCGCAACTTCCCTCACTCCCCCCGATGCGTTTGAAGTCGCCTTACTCAACACCAATACCCTCACTCCTCTAGTCGGAACTCCCAGCGGACTCAGCAATACTGACGCATTCCTCAACCTGCAAAAGAACGGTCAAATTTACCTCTCCCCGCAAGTTTCTCTCAACTCTCCTAACCCAGCCAACTCCCCCATCACCGTCAGCGTTGACTTAACTGGTATCGCCGCTGGAACCGCTGCTACCCTCTACTTCGACCTGCTAGGATTTGGACAACGGGACGCCTCCGTCAGCATTGATGATGTCCTCCTCCTCACCGATAACCCCAATTTACCCCCCACCAGCGTTAACGACTCCATCACCACCCCAGAAGACACTTCCATCACTATTCCCGTCTTAAACAACGATACAGACGACGGAACTTTAGATACTACCAGTCTCGCCATCATCTCTAATCCCTCCCAGGGACAAATTAAACTCAACCCCAACGGGACGATTACCTACACTCCCAAACCCAACTTCAACGGGACTGACACCTTCACCTATACCGTCAAAGACGACATCGGACAGACATCTAACTCCGCTACCGTCACCGTTACCGTCACCCCTGTCAACGACTTACCCACTCTCACTAACGATAGTATTACCCTCAATCAAGGTAGTTCCGTTACCTTCTCCGTCCTCAGCAACGATACTGACATTGACGGAACTATAGATGCTACCACACTGGCGATCGCCACTAATCCGACTCACGGACAACTCCAACTCAACCCCGACGCAACCTTTACTTATACCCCCAACTCCAACTTTAGCGGTACGGACACCTTTACCTATACCGTCAAAGATAATAGCGGTCAAATTTCCCAACCCGCCACCGTCACCCTCACCGTCAACAATCTCCCCCCCACCATTACCAACCTCACTGGGGATAGCCAAATTAACGAAGGAGATCAAGCAGGATTTCATGCGATCGCCACTGACCCTGGTAACGATACCTTAAGCTATAGCTGGAACTTTGGCGACGGTTCTAACCCGGTTACTGGTCAGTCAGTTAACCATAAATTCGCCGATAATGGCAGTTATGTCGTCACTTTAACCGTTACCGACACTTTTGGGGCTTCTAGGAGCCAAAATCTTAACGTGAATGTCGCTAACGTCGCTCCCACTGTCAATGCTGGAAGCGATCGCACTACGACCCAGGGAACAGCAGTCACCTTTGCTGGTAACTTCACCGATCCGGGGATGTTAGACACCCATACTCTAACCTGGAACTTTGGCGATGGGACAACCGCCAACAACACCCTAACTCCCACCCATACCTATACCACCCCTGGAGACTATACCGTGACCCTAACCGTAACCGATAAAGATGGGGCGATCGTCAGTGACACTCTCAACCTTTCAGTTACGCCAACACCACAATTACCTACAGCTTCAATTGATGATGTCACCATCAACGACAAGGACGGCGTTACCTATGCTAAATTTACCGTTACTCTCTCGCAAGCAAGTAACCAAGTCATTACCCTAGACTTTAGCACCGCCGACGGAACCGCTAAAGCTGGAATTGACTATATCGCCAGCCAAGGACAAATCAGCTTCGCTGCTGGAGAAACCAGCAAAACCATTGAAATTGCCCTTAAAACTCGCAAACGAGGGGATATTGACGGCGATGGCGATGTTGATCGCGACGATCTCAATTTAATCGTAGCCGGACGCAACACTTCTGCTGGGATTCCCCAAGCAACACAAAAGACATTCTTGCTCAATTTAGGTGATGTCACAGGTGCTACCTTATTAGATAATCAAGGTACGGGAATTCTGCTCAGTGACGGGTTAGATCCGCGAGATTTAGATGGAGATGGCCTAATTACTGTTCTCGATGCACGGATATTAGCAGTGCTGATGCGTTCTTAATGAATAATTGCTTGATCGATTTCCTGTTTATCAGGAAAACCTGAAGATACAAATACTAACCAAAAGGAGAAACAATGAACATAAAAGTTAGCTTAGGTTATGCTTTAGGATTGCTATCTGTGTTCGGTGTCGGTTCAGCCCAAGCTATTTCCCTTGGCTTTTCTCCTGTCTCCCAAACAGTTATTATTGGACAACCAGCCCAAATCTCCCTGAAAATCAGTGATTTAGTAGCTAATTCTGCTCCTTCCTTGGGAAGTTTCGATCTGAAAATAAATTTTGACCCTAGTATTTTAGATTTTAATAGCGTTAGTTTTGGCGATCCGATATTAGGAGATCAGCTAGATTTAGAAGGATTAGGTTCTACTTCTGGTTTCAGTTCCCCCTCTAATTCAATAGTTAATATATTTGAAGTTTCTGTTGATCAGCCAAACACTTTAAACCAATTGCAAGCTGACAGTTTTATTTTAGCTACCTTGACTTTCAACTCCTTGGGGATTGGTATTAGTCCTCTCACTATTTCAAATATTATTTTAGGAGATGCTGATGGCGCTCCTCTAACAGCCGCTCTCGGTGATGGCTCAATTATCGTTATCCCTCAATCCTCTACATCAATTCCTGAACCTTCTTCTTTACTCATGTATGTTAGTCTCTTCGGGTTTTGCTGTTTGAAAAAGAAGAGACCGAAGCTGATTGTCAAAAGAAAAGAAAAGCCAATCATAAATTACTAACGAATTTTGAGCCCACATTCCGCACCCTAAGTGTTACAACGTCTCAAAAGAGGAAGGGGCGCGAGTCAAAATACTTATCTAGGGCTGGCTGAAAAAGCCTGAAATGCCGATAGGAAAAAGGTTTCGACTCAATAAAGTCGAGAAAAAAGGCCCAAAAAAAGGTAAAATACACTAAAAGCCAAGCACTTTTTTTTATTCAGTACAGATGTATCGTATCTCGACCGCAACTCCATCAGAACCCGAATCATTTGAACTGCCCTTTGGCGGAAAACTATCAGTTGACATCCTCACCGCCGTAAACGGACGGTGATTCCCAAACCTCACGATTTAGGTTTCTGCTTCTTTCCCTTGCGGGGTTCCGCACCTGCCTTAACAGATTTACTCTGTTCT